>MDSZ01200788.1_pt1 | contig 54714 bp, 63 predicted proteins | sample 811201 | NCBI WGS metagenome assembly MDSZ01 (sample SAMN05326647, study PRJNA326480) | marine metagenome | isolation source: seawater | place: Indian Ocean: North | collected 2010
ACCAAATAGCAACATATCATTTAAGATTGCATTACTTTGGTGAATACCAAGACTTCTACCAACTAAAACAGTACCGAAACTACCAGCTACAGAACCACTAGTTTCACGAATGTTAATTTCACCATTTCCTAATGAGTTCTGACCACCATTCATATGTGTGTATAAACCCAATCTAGCAGAAACGTCTAATCCATTTGCCGTAGGAGCTTTTAAAGTCATACCCCAAACATTAGGCAAAAGACCAGTAACGATACTAGTGTCATCGTTAGCACCTATAACAGGCGCATAGGTATCAGCAGCTTGTACATTACCACCTCGTACAGATGGTACATCATTACCACTGTTCTTCATGATGAAGGCATTTGCTGCACCGTCAAAAGATACTTCCCATCCCTCTTGACTCATCAATAAGATTTTTGAGTCTACGGAAGTGGAAGCCAAAGCCATAACAGCAGGAACTGCAGCAATAGCTATTTTCTTTTTAATGTTCATATTATTTCCTTCCTTAAGTATTAATAATAATATGTTTAGTTTAGTGTGAAATTGTTATAATTGAAGATATTTCTTGTTATCCTCAAATAAAACTCAAATTATGTTGTAATTTTGCAACAATTAATGATTACCTCAAAATAAAGTTTACTGGAATTTTTATAGTTACTAACCTTTTACTGTTAAGAATTTCTTGTGGGGGCCTCGGAAATGAATAATTTTTAAAAATATTTTCTGTTGCTTTATAAAGTCTTTTTGGCTTTCTTTTATTAAAATCTAATTGAGTAAGCTTTCCCTCAGCATTTAGAGTAATAACGGCAGTTATCGTTCCCTGTTCTCGTCTTTTGATTGATTGTTTGGGATATGATTTGATCGCGATTTTATTAATTTCTAAAGATACTAGTTTTAAAAAATCACCTAATTTTTGGTTAATTATTTTTTTTTTATCTTTTGCAGATATTATTGGAATATTTTGTGGAGTTTGAATTAACTCTTTTTTTTTTTCTACTAATTTTGTCTGTGTTTTTTTTTCAACGATTTTTTCTGCCTTTTCATCGTTTTTCTCAACTTTTTCAATTTCAGTTTGTTCTTTGGTAAGAATTATTTTTTTTTGTTCTTTTTTGGGAATAACTTTATCTTTAATTTTTGGTTTTGTTTTTTTCTTGTTTCTTTTTGGAGTTTCAATTGGAGGGAAAGTAGCTGGTTGATATTGTCTAAATTCGGTGTACGAACTAAGATCTACAACTACAATCTCATTATTTACTTTTTTTTTATTTTGAAGGAATTGAAAAATAGAAAAATGAATAATTAAAGAAAAAAATGCAGAAATTACTAAATAGTTTTTTTTAATCATTATTATCTAAAACATTAATATGAACTTTCTCCAATCCCATTGATTTTAAAATATTTAAAAATTCATTAGTCTTTTTGATTGTTATGTCTTTGTCAATGTTAAGGAGCACAATATCCTCTTTGTTAACTTTTATTTGTTTAAACTCATTTTTTGAGACAATTTTGTTATCAATTGTCATAGAACCATTTTTATTAATTTGCAAAACTATTTGATTTATATCATATTTTTTTTTTACCCCTTGGCTTGATTCTGGAATAGAAATTTCTGGGTTATCTTTTTTTTGGATAACTCCTGTTAACAAAAAAAAAATTAAAAGTAAAAAAATCAAATTAATCATGGGAATTAAATTTACTGACTCACTGAGATTTTTTTTATTTTGTTTGTAATTTTGGATCATCTGCAAAAGTGACGTTTTTAATTTTATTTTTTTTTAAAAAATCTAAGATATAAATTAGTTGTTGAAGAGAAGAAGTGTCATCATTTAAGATAATAATATTTTTAAATTGACCTGTCTGCCATAATTTTATGATTTCATTTTCCATTTTCTCTACTCTAGTTTCTTTTCCAAGGATTAAGAATTTGTTGTCAGAAATATTAATTTTTAAATTTTTTTGAAAATCTGAGGTTTCTTCAATTTTTTCTTGAATTGAAAAACTTATTTCCTTTTTCTTTGAAAAATTTGTAGCCAACATAAAAAATACTAACATTAAAAAAATGATATCAATTAGTGGAATGATATTAATTTTTGCACTCTTTTTTGAGGGTTCAATCATACTTTAATTTAAGTTTTTCCAAGCAGTCTGGTAATAAATGTGTTTGAGATATGAACCAATGTGGAAAGTCTTTTTTCAAAAAAATAGTGTGAAATTAGTGCTGGTATTGCAACTATTAAACCCATAGCAGTTGTTAGTAGTGCTGTCCATATTCCTCCAGCTAGAATTGAGGGATCAACAAGACTACCTCCAAGCTCCAGTTCATTAAAGGAATTAATCATACCAATTACAGTTCCTAATAACCCAATTAAGGGACTAACTTGAGCTATAATTTCTAATGTTGGTAAAAATCTTTGAGATTTGATAAAATTTTTTTGCAAAAGGACTTCCGTTTGTTCCTCCTTTACTGACTTTGATTCATTTGTTTTTAAAATTTCAACAATCTCAAGAAGTAAGATCTTTTTTTTGGAATCTGAAGTACCTTCAATTGATTTTTTAAAATCATCTATATTATGACTTTTATCAAGCAGATCCTCAAAACTTTTAAAATTAAAATCAATAAAAAAAGTTATTTCAAAAAATTTATAAATTATTAGTGTTATCCCTACAGCTGAAAAAAATAGTAGGATTGAAAAAATAATTCCACCTTTATCAATATAGTTATAAAGATCGTCCATTTATATCAATCCTTGTAACAATTGAGGGTATTTCTTTTTGAGTACTTTATATTCTTTATCTACAGAAGAATTATCTAATGTTAGTGGTTTGTTCATTGACTTTACTTTATAATCAAACACAACCGTACCAGGTTTTTTTGAAAAGAAAAGGATTCTATCACCTAACAAGATTGCTTCTTTTAAAATATGTGTGATAAAAATGACAGTGATTGGGTTTTTTTTCTTATAATTAAAAAGTACATCGTATAAACTTTCTGAAGTTGGTTGATCTAGTGAAACGAATGGTTCATCCATTAATATCACTCTTGGATTGTTGACTAATGCTCTTGCTAAAGCAACCTTTCTTCTCATACCGCCAGAGATAGCTTTGGGATAGAAGTTTAGAAACTCCTTAAGACCAAAGCTTTCTAATAAAGGTTCTACATTAATTTTTGATTGATCTGGCGTGGAATCACAAACTAATTCAACATTTTCTTTTACGGTTAACCAAGGCAAAAGTCTTGATGTTTGAAAAACATAACCAAAGTTCTCATTTAATTTATTTGTTTTATCTTTGGATTGTATAACATCATTTTTCGTTTCAATAAGTCCCCCAATCATGTTCATTAAGGTGGTTTTACCACAACCAGATGGACCAACTATGCAAATAAACTCATTAGAATTAATTTTGATATCTATATTTTTTAAAACTTTAGTTTTTAAGCCATCGTGCTTATTTACAAAGCTCTTCTCTTTAATTTTAATTTCAAATATCATTAAATTTTATCTCCAAATGGAAATTTTTTTTTCAAATGGTCTTACTATAATAAATTCTACAAAAATTATAAGAATTACGAATGCTAAAGTGTAAGCAAGAATTCCTGAAATATCAAAAAATTGAAAAAAACCATATAATTTAAAGCCAACCCCGTTACTTCTGCCTAAAAGTTCTACCACTAAAACTATTTTCCAAATTAATGACAGTCCAGACCTTGCAGATGACAACAAATAAGGGTAAAGCTGAGGCAAAATAACTTTAAAAAATAACTTTTTTTTGTCAATTTTATAAAACTTAGCAACATCCAAATAATCACTCTCAATTGATCTAGATCCCTCTCTCATAATGACGGCAACCATTGGGATTTTATTTAGTGAAACTGCTAATATAGCCGCAATTTCATTAAGACCGAACCAAACGTAAGATAAAATTATTATAACTAAAGCTGGGACATTTAGTCCTAGAACCAACCAATCATCTAAAAAAACATTAATTTTTTCATTTCTTCCCATGTAAATACCAAAAAAAGTTCCAACTAACATTGCAATAAAAAATGATATTACAACTCGCTTGAGTGTAATTAATGTATGAAAAATCAATTCATTACTTTTAAATTCTTCAATTATTTTTAAAAAAACGTTTAAAGGACTAGGCAATAAGTCTACGTTTAGAGCAAGGCTTGAGAGTTGCCAAATCAAAAAAAAAGTGATTATTGAAGCAATTCGCAAAATTGCATTAGATTTTATTTGAAGCACTTTTAATTTCTCCAAAAAGTTCCGGGAGAGAGTTCTTTAGCATTTCCTACAAGTTCTTTTCCACCGATCTTTGATAAAATAGAATACAGCTTTTCAGCTCCTTTAAGTTGTGAATCACTGAATTCTTTCTTGGGAATACCTTCTCTATATATATCACGAAGATTAATAAAAAGATCGTCATTATCAGCATTCATATTGGGTCGTACTTTAGACCAAACATCATCAGATTCATTCATAACTTTTTTTGCTTCGTTAGATGCTTTGATGAAATCAGAAAGAAGATCCTTATTGTCTTGGCCCCAGGAATCTTTGAAAACCCAGCCGATTACCGGAACCCCTTCAGGTACACCTAATTCACCTAAAATTTCAGTAATGTTGATGATTTTCTTAAACTTTTTATCAGTTAAAAGCTTTGCTTGGTAAGGCCAATAAGTAAGTATGGCATCGAAGCTATTTTGTTGGATTTTTTTGTTTAGAAGAGGTGGGGCTCCAAAGATGGGTCTGCTTAACTCTTTTAGATCCTTGCCGTATTTCTTCTTGTAGTAAGCTCTAAATATTAACCAAGCTTTGTCTACTTGTCCGCCAGCAATACCAATTTTTTTATTTTTTAAATCTAACTCATTTGTGATATTTGAATCATCTGAAACTATGAGACCGCCAGCAGCCATAGAATGTGGTATGAATGAAAACAATCTTTTTTCATTTCTTTGCCTAGATACCCAAAACCAATCCGTAACAATCATATCTACGGCTTTACCTTGCAAAGCAACAGCTGCTGCATTTTTACTGGCAAGCTCAACTATTTCTAATTCAAATCCATATTTTTCATCAAACTTTAAATCTTGAATTAATTTTAATTCCCAATTGACACTTCCATATTGTAAGGAACCTATTTTGATTTTATTTGCAAAAACGTTGTTGCTTATAAAACAAAAAAAGAGCAAGAAAAAGATATATATTTTTGTTAATCTAATCATATCAAACTGTAATAACATAAATGTCCTAAGATATTATCAAAATGTATAAAATTAATATAATATTTTTTTTTAAAAAGCTATGATAAAAAAACCAAATTTTATTAATTTAAAGGGTTTGAGATGCCCTTTGCCAGTGTTAAAAATAGCTAAGAGAATTAAAGATATTAAAAAAGGTGATTACTTAGAGATCGAAGTAGATGATCCAAAAGCTGAGAATGATATAAATGAACTTACTAAAAACATAAGAATTAAAATCATAAAAAAAAAAAAGGAAAATAATTTTATGTTTCTAAAAATTAAAAAATTATAATTTATTATATGAATTTACTTGATAAAAAAATTGAAAACCTAGAATTTGAGGAGGCTTTTGAGAGATTAAATAAAATAATTGATCTCATTGATGAAGGAGATATTAGTCTTGATGATTCAATAAAATATTACGAAGTTGGGATTTTATTAAAAAATCACTGTGAAAGAAAATTGAAGGACGCGGAATTAAAAATTAAGAAAGTTGTAGATAATAAAGTAGAAGATGCTGATGAAAAAGACTTTAAGTAATATTGAAAAAAAAATATTTAACTTTTCAAATCAATTTGAGGAAACTCTAATAAAACTTATCCCAAAAACATCACATTTTTCAAACAGACTTGATCAAGCTATGAAATATGTAATTAGTGTTGGAGGGAAAAGATTGAGACCCTTGTTAGTTTATGAAATATCAGAAATTTTGGGAATAAAAAAAAAACACTCCAGCCGAGTAGGGGCAAGTATTGAATTTATTCATTGTTATTCTTTGGTTCATGATGATTTACCTGCAATGGACAATGACGATATTAGGCGAGGGCATAAGACTTGTCATAAAAAATTTGATGATGCTACAGCGATTCTCGTGGGTGATGCTTTTCAATCGTTAGCCTTTCAAATATTGTCAGACAAACAAACTCATGAGGACTCAGTTGTTAGGTGTCGGCTTATAGAGGAGTTATCATTGTCTTCTGGTTTAGAGGGTATGGTTGGAGGACAAATGTTAGATTTGGAAGCTGAAAAAAAAACTTTAAACTTAGAAAATATTTATCAACTTCAATCTCTTAAAACAGGAGAGTTGTTTAGATTTTCGTGTGTTGCACCATGTATTTTAGCTAAAAAAGAAAATGATATTAAAATTTTCAAAAAATTTTCCTCAAAATTAGGTCTAGCTTTTCAAATTAAGGATGATCTATTAGATGTTGAAGGAACAGTTTCAGAAATTGGAAAAAAAACAGGTAAAGATGAAAAAAGAGGCAAAGAAACTTTAATTTCTCTCCTAGGTATTGAAAATGCAAAAAAAAAATCAGAGGAATTGATCGATGAGGCAATAAAAATTTTGCGCCCTTACGGTAAAAAAGCTGAAAATTTAATAAGTTTGACAAATTTTATAATTTCTAGAAAAAAATAATAAATGTTTAGTTCAATCTTTGTTACAGATAAATTCAAAAACAAAAGATTAGATATTATTCTAGTCGAAACTAATTCTGTACAATCTAGACAAAAAGCTTTTTCATTAATTCTCAATGGAAATGTTTTTATTGGTCAAGAAAAACTTGTTAAGCCAGGACAAGTTATTAAAAAAAACCAAATTATTAGAATTAGAAGTAATAGAAATACTTGGGTTTCCAGGGGGGGGGTCAAGCTTGAAAAAGCAATAAATTTTTTTAACGTACTTGTAAAAGGAAAAGTTTGCCTAGATTTAGGATGTTCAACTGGAGGATTCTCTGATGTTTTACTAAAAAATGATGCCAACAAAATTTTTGCCGTTGATGTTGGATACGGTCAATTTGATTGGAGATTGAGAAATTCAAAAAAAATAGTTCTATTTGAGAAAACAAATGCTAGATATTTAACCTCTGAAATAATTCCAGATAAAATTGATTTAATTGTATGCGATGTAAGTTTTATTTCTTTAAAAAAAGTAATCGAACCTTGTATCAAATTATTAAAAAACAAATTTCAAATAATTTCGTTAATCAAACCTCAATTTGAAACTGAAAAAAGATTTGTTAGAAAAGGAGGAATTATCAAAGATAAAATAATTCATAAACAAGTTTGTGATGATATTTATTCTTGGTTTGACAAACTCTTAAAGCCAGATTTTATGAAAATTATAGACAGTCCGATAATGGGTCAAAAAGGAAATAAAGAGTTTTTGATTTACTTAGAAGCTAAATAGATAATTAATTTTTTTTATTTAATAAAAATAAATCTGCTAAAACTATTGCAACCATTGCTTCTCCAATAGGAACAGCTCTTATCCCAACACAAGGATCATGTCTGCCTTTCGTAATAATTGTGGTATTTTTTCCTTTTGTGTCTATTGTCTTTCTTTGATTAAGAATTGAGCTTGTTGGTTTCACGGCAAATCTTATAACTATTTCTTGTCCTGATGTTATGCCACCTAAAGTCCCCCCGGAATTATTTGATTTGAAAACTATTTTTTTTTTCTTTTTTTCAATTTCGTCTGCGTTCTCCTCTCCTCTTAGCTCAGCAGCTTTAAAACCAGATCCAATTTCAAAACCTTTTACAGCAGGTATACTCATAATTGCTTTTGCTAGAAGAGCTTCAACTTTGTCAAAGACTGGTTCGCCCAAACCTATAGGAATACCTTTGGCATTAATTTGAATAATTGCCCCAATAGATGAACCTTCTTTTCTTATTTTCTTTAAGTATTTTTCCCAGACTGGAACAATGGATTTATCCGGACAAAAAAAATCATTTTTATTTATTTCTTCCCAATTCCAATTTTTAGGATTTATTTTTTTTTTACCAATCTGTGTAAGTGCACCTTTGATTGTAATTTTTGACCCAAGTATTTTTTGAGCAACAGCTCCAGCGGCAACTCTCATTGCAGTTTCTCTTGCTGAAGCTCTGCCACCACCTCTATAGTCTCTAATACCGTATTTAAATTGATAGGTAAAATCTGCGTGACCTGGCCTGAATTTATCTTTAATTTCAGAGTAGTCTTTTGACCTTACATCATTATTTTTTATTAAAAGTGAAATGGGTGTGCCTGTTGTTACACCATTAAATATACCAGATAAGATTTTGACCTTATCTTGTTCTTTCCTTTGGGTTGTATATTGAGATTGACCAGGCTTTCTTCTATCAAGGAATTTTTGAATATATTTTTCACTTAGTTTTATGTTTGATGGTACTCCTTCAATAACACAACCTATACCTTCACCGTGACTCTCACCCCAGGTTGTAAGTTTAAAAAATTTTCCAAAGCTACTACCAACCATTTTTATTCAACCGTTATGTCAGGAGCATCTACTGCTTTCATACCAACAACATGATACCCACAATCCACATGAACAACTTCACCAGTAACTCCTGAAGAAAGATCAGAAAGAAGATATACAGAATTTTTTCCTACTTCCTCAATTGTTGTGCTTCTTCTCAACGGGGAGTTGTATTCATTCCATTTTAATATATATCTAAAATCTGAGATACCAGAGGCAGCTAGGGTTTTTATTGGTCCGGCTGAGATAGCATTAATCCTAATACCTTCTTTTCCAAGATCTTCTGCCAAATATTTAACGCTTGTTTCTAAAGCTGATTTTGCAACCCCCATTACATTATAATGAGGCATAACTCTTTCTGCTCCTAGATATGATAGGGTTAATATTTGACCTCCATTTGTCATATACCTTCTAGCTTGTTGACATAATGCTGTTAGAGAGTAGCAGGACACATTCAATGTATTTATAAAGTTTTCTCTCGATGTATCGATAAATCCTCCCTTTAATTCATTTTTATCTGAGAAAGCAATAGAATGTACGAAAAAGTCAAATGATTCCCATTCATTTGAAATGTCTGAAAAAAATTTCTTTATGCTAACATCGTCACTAACATCACATTCATAAACCATTGAAGAATTACATTTTTTAGCCAAAGGTTCGACTCTTTTTTTTATTGACTCATTGACATAAGAAAAAGCTAAATTAGCACCTAATTTAGTTAATTCATTTGCAATACCCCAAGCAATTGATTTTTCGTTAGCAATTCCCAGAATTATTCCTCTTTTACCCTCTAAATTAAAAATTGATGTCATAATTTAAAATACCTATATATGATTAAACTTACAAACTACTCTTATAATACATCTAATTTTAAAAAGAAATAATGAATCCTTTTAAAAAATTTAATAATTGGTTTGATTTGGCAAGTAAAAAATATGAATTTGATCCCACAGCATTTGCCCTATCGACGTGTGATGGAAAAAAACCTCATGTAAGAATGGTTTTACTAAAAAAAATTTTAAAAGATGGTTTTGTTTTTTTTACAAATTTAAATAGTAATAAAGGAAAGCAATTCAAAAAAAATAATAATCTTTCAATGTGTTTTTATTGGGAAAGCCTGAAAAAGCAAATAAGAATCTCAGGAAAAGGAATCATTATAAATGATGAAGAGTCCAATAAGTATTTTTCTTCGAGACCTCGACCAAGTCAATTAGGAGCCTGGGCTTCGAAACAATCATCTGTTATTGAAAGTAGAAAAATTCTAATGGAGAGATACAAAAAGTTTGATTTAAAATATAGAGGTAAAGATGTATCAAGACCCCCTTATTGGGTAGGTATTAAAATTCAACCAGAAGAGTTTGAATTTTGGGAAGGAGATCAGTTTAGGTTGCACAAAAGGGAAATATACAAACTTAAAAAAAAAAGTTGGGAAGTAAAAACACTTTCACCATAGACTAGGCTGCGTACTTAATTTTAAGGCAATCAAAAACAACTTTTAATGCATTGGATAAGTCTCTTATCATTTTGGCTGAGTGATTTGGAGAACACGTTATTCTGAGTCTTTCGGTACCCTTAGGAACGGTTGGAAAGTTTATTGGTTGAACATAAATTTTGAAATCATCTAGTAAGATTTGACTTGCCTTTTTACATAGCTTGGGATCACCTATCAAAACAGGAACGATGTGGCTACCATTATCAAGAAAGGGAATATTATTTTTTTTAAGAGAATCTTTTAATTTGTTAACAACATTGAACATAAGTTTTCTCTCTTCATCTGAAAATTTTAAATGTCTTATTGAGGTGTAGGCTCCAGCAGCAATACAGGGTGGAAGTGATGTTGTAAAGATAAAACCTGAAGCAAAGCTTCGTATAAAATCAACAACACTTTTGTTTCCCGTGATGTAACCTCCAATAACTCCAAATGCTTTTGCCAACGTACCTTGGATGATATCTATTTTGCCCATAACACCTTTTTCTTCTGCCACACCTGCGCCTCTATTACCATAAATACCTACAGCATGAACCTCATCTAGGAATGTCAATGCACCGTATTTTTCTGCCAAAGTACAAATTTTATCAATCGGAGAAAAATCACCATCCATGGAATATATTGATTCAAATGCAATTACTTTGGATTTGAACTTTGCACATAACTTAAGTTTATCCTCCAAGTCCTTCATATCATTATGTTTAAAAATCAATTTTTTTACACCAGAATTTCTTATACCTTGTATCATTGAGGCATGATTTTTCTCATCTGATAAAAACACACAATTGGGTAAGTTTTTGCCTAATGTTGATAGAGTGGCTTGATTGGCAAGATAGCCAGAATTAAATAGCAGAGCTGATTCTTTTTGGTGCAAATAACAAAGCTCTCTTTCTAATAGTACGTGATAATGATTAGTTCCAGATATATTTCTAGTTCCTCCGGAGCCTGCACCTACTTTATTTATTGCCTTTACCATACTTTCAATGACATTTTTTTTTGGCTCATACCCAAGTAATCATTACTACACCAAACCGTTACTTCAGAAACAGTATCTTCTTTGTAATTTAAAGCTTGAGGGAAATTTCCAGCAATTTTTTCCAAATCAGCAAAAATCCTGTAGTTACCGTCAGACTTAAGTTTATCAAGCTCGTATTTGAAAAAATTATTATAATCCATTTTTTTTAAAATCCATTGCAACAGAGTTAATACAATATCTTTTTCTTGTGGGTTCAGGGCCGTCGTCAAAAACATGACCAAGATGGGCGTTGCAGTTAGCGCATCTTACTTCTATTCTTTTCATACCAAATGAATTATCCTCAATCAAAGAAATTGCTTTTTTATCAATGGTATCAAAAAAACTTGGCCACCCACTAGCTGATTTGAATTTTTTCTTTGAATTAAACAATTTACTATTACAACAAATACAATGATAATTACCATTTTCAAAAAAATTATTATATTTGCCAGTAAAAGGTCTTTCTGTACCCCCTCTTTGTGTAACTTCAAAAGATATGTCACTTAATTTTTTTTTCATTTCCAACATTTGTTTACTGATATAATAAATTACTACATTTTTTAAATAAAAAAATTAATAATATTTATTATGATAGTAATATTGGGATCAGGTATTATAGGGTTGTTTATAGCTCATAAACTTCTAGAGAATGGATATAAAGTTACAATAGTTGATTTGAAGGATAAAACTGGGAATGCAACCGATGCTTCTGTGGGTATGTTGGCTCCGTTACTTGAAGCAAAGCCATATGAGAGTAATTTATTTCAATTAATGTTAGATTCAAAACTTGTATGGGATAAATTATTAAAAAATACAAAAATCTGCAAGGATATTGGACTTAGAGATAATTCCTCTCTTTTGGTAGCAAATGATCATGATCAGACAGAATCAATATTTTTTAAAAAAAAATTTATAGAGAAACTTGGGGTCAGTCCTGAGATACTAAGTGCTAGAGAGACATTAAAATTAGAGCCCAACCTTAATTCAAATATTAGATGTTCTTTATTTCTAAAGGGAAATAATCAAGTATCACCACCTTTATTAAAAAGTTTTTTTATTAAAAATATTAAAAAAATGGGTGGAAAATTTTTATTAGAGGACGATATAACAGATATCTCATTTACTTTAAATAAAGTTTTTTTTTCTGGAAAAAAAATTGATGCTGACAAAATAGTTATTGCCTGTGGTGTTTGGAGCAATCAACTTTTAAAAAAATCTTTTAATATTGAATTCCCGATGAGACCAATTAAGGGTGTCTCAATGTTATTGGAGACGGAAGTGGAATTGTTCAAAAATAATATCTGGTTTAAAAATTTGTATATTGCTCCAAGAACAAAAAAATTATTGGCAATCGGAGCTACAGAGGATGAAAAAGGTTTTGAAAAGTTTATAACTATAGATGAGGTTTTTTATTTAAGTAGCAAACTTTGGGAATATTTGCCTGAGATAGAAAAACTAAAATTTAAAAATATTTTCAGTGGATTACGCTCAACAACAATAGATGGAAACCCTGTAATAGGTTGTTTAAAAAAGAATGGTGATATCATATGTTCCTTTGGTCATTTTCGAAATGGAATATTATTAGGTCCAATAACAGCTGAAATTGTGTTAAACTATGTAAAGGGAAATAAAATTGATAAAAAACATTTATTTTTTTCACCTAATAGATTTAATTTATAGTTTTAATTTTATTTTAAATTTTACATATATGAGTAATAATTTTTGCACAATAAATGGAACAAAGTTTCAAATAGAAAAGGAAATAAATAACTTGTACATACTATTATTATGTTTTTTTAAAGTTAAAAAACTTAACCTATCAATTGCTGTCGCAGTAAATGAGGAACTAGTTCAAAAGTCCGAATGGAAAAAAAAGGTTGTGAAAAATGGAGATAGAGTTGAAATAGTTCAGCCATTCTTCGGAGGATGATAAAAGTTGAATAAAGACAAGATAATTATTGACGGAAAAAAATTTAATTCAAGATTAATAATGGGAACTGCACAGTATCCTAATATTGATGTTTTGAATAAGTCCCTTCAAGCATCTGAAACAGAAATTGTAACAGTTTCAATAAGAAGATTTAAAAAGGATGAAAAAATGCCTTTTATAAATCAAATAGATAAAAAGTTGACTTTTCTTCCTAATACCGCCGGTTGTTTTACAAAAAAAGAAGCTCTTTTGACAGCAGAGTTAGCAAGAGAATCACTTAACACTAATTGGCTAAAACTTGAACTTATCAGCGATCATGAAATGTTACTACCTGATCCAATTGAGCTTTTCTCAACTTGTGAAGAATTGATTAAAATGAAATTTAAGATATTTGCATATTGTTCAGATGATCCTATTTTATGTAAAAGGCTAGAGGATTTGGGTTGTGAGGTAGTAATGCCATTGGTTTCACCAATTGGCTCTGCTATGGGGATTAGAAATGAACATAATTTGCAAATAATAAGAGATATTTGTAAGGGCTTGGTTTTTGTAGATGCTGGAATTGGTGTACCTAGTCATGCTAGCAGGATAATGGAACTCGGGTTTGATGGGGTACTATTAAATTCTTCTGTGGCCAGGTCTTTAGACCCCATTACAATGGCTAAGGCAATGAGTATGTCAGTTAAAAGTGGAAGGTTAGGTTATTTGTCTGGGGCAATTGAAAAATCAAAACGTGCAGTTGAGAGTACAACTTTCAGAGGTAAGATTTCAAATTTTTAATACCGATTGACTTCAAAAATTTTACAACTTCATTTACATCTTTTATTTTGAATAATTTTTTTTCTACAATTATTTCTAAAACATCTTCCCAGGTTGCAAGGGAAATAATTTTAATTTTTTCACCATTTACCATAAGATAATCATTATTTATTCCATAATTAAAAATTACTAAAATTGCTCTTAATTTTGCACCAACATTTCGAATAGCTTTGACAAAATTACGTTTACTTCCCCCATCAGTCATTAAGTCTTCTACAAGTATTACTTTATCATTTACGTTAATAATTCCCTCTATTTGTGATTTTTTTCCAAATTTCTTTTTTTCTTTTCTTACATACGTTAGTGGAAGTTTTAGTTTTTGAGCTAAAAGAGAAGCATATGGTATTCCTGCGGATTCACCACCCATAATATTTGTGATTGAATCAAGAAATTTGTAGGATTGTAATTTTTTAGCTGCAAGGTTTATTATACTATTTCTGTCTGAGGTAAAAGAAATTAATTTTCTACAATCACAATAAATAGGACTAAGCTTTCCTGAGGTTAACATAAATTTTTTTTGAAAATTAAATTCAATACATTTCTTTTCAAGCAAAATTTTAGAAACTTTTTTTCCTATGATTTTATTATGATCCACAATTAAATAAATTTTTTTAAAGAATATATCTTTACATTTTGCATAATTTTTTCAAAATCGCCATAAACTTTAGATAAAATTAAAAAATTAAATTTAAAATGAGTGAAAGTATATTAAGTTTTATTTTAAATTGGGTATCAACTAATACAATTTATGATGGCACATTATTTAAATTTCAAATTATATTGCTATCACCAGAAGAAATCCAATTTAAAGCCTGTAAAGGTAAATGTCCGATTTTGGCTTTTTTTGAACCACAGCAGGGAATTCTGATTACAAAATTAGATTTTAATAATCTTTGCAATCAATCAGTTCTACTCCATGAAATAATCCATTCTTTTCAGTATTTATCTGGGAGTGAAATACAAGATGTATTCAAAGAAAAAGAAGCTTACGAAATACAAAATAAATTTTTGATGGAACTTTCTGAAAAAAAAGGACTTGTAGATTTATTGAATGTAAAAAAATGTAGATCATTACAATTAAATGTTTTAAGGTGAAAATTATGACTGATTACAAGACAGATTTAGAAATAGCTAGAGAAGCTAAAAAAATTCCTATAACTGAAATTGCCCAAAAGAGATTGTCAATTCAAAAAGAGAGTTTGATTCCATATGGTCATTATAAGGCAAAAATTGACTCCAGTTTTCTTGGAGAAGTTGATAGCAATAAAGACGGTAATCTTATTTTAGTCACTGCAATGACCCCAACAACAGCTGGTGAGGGAAAAACTACCACATCAGTGGGATTAAATGACGGACTGAATTATATTGGTAAAAAATCAATGGTTGCTTTGAGAGAACCTAGTCTTGGACCATGTTTTGGAATGAAAGGTGGTGCTGCTGGTGGTGGATATGCACAAGTTGTTCCCATGGAAGATATTAATCTTCATTTTACAGGTGACTTTCATGCAATAACATCTGCACATATGCTTCTTTCAGCTATGGTTGATAATCATGTTTATTGGAATTTGAACCCCAAAATTGATCCAAGAAGAATAACTTGGCGAAGAGTTGTTGACATGAATGATAGAGCACTACGATCAATTGTTAATTCATTAGGTGGGGTTGCAAACGGTTTTTCAAGAGAAGATGGGTTTGATATAACAGTAGCTTCTGAAATAATGGCAATTTTATGCTTGTCAAAAAATTTTGAGGATTTAGCAGAAAGACTAGGTAAAATTATAGTGGGTTACACAAGAGATTTAGAGCCCGTATATTGTAAAGATATAAAAGCTGATGGAGCAATGTCAGTTCTCCTTAAAGATGCTTTACAACCAAACTTAGTTCAGACTCTTGAAAATAATCCTGCTTTTATTCACGGAGGACCTTTTGCTAACATAGCACATGGATGTAATACTGTTATAGCAACTCAAACAGCTCTAAAACTATCAGATTATGTAGTAACTGAAGCAGGGTTTGGTGCTGATTTAGGGGCAGAAAAATTTTTAAATATAAAATGCAGAAAAGCAGGCTTATCACCCAAATGTGCAGTAGTTGTAGCCACAGTAAGAGCACTAAAACTTCATGGCAATGCAGATCCTAAAAATCTAGGTGAGGAAAATTTGAGTGCTCTTGAATCTGGTCTTCCAAATTTATTAAGACACTTAGAAAATTTAAAAAAATTTGGTTTATCTACGGTTGTTGCAATTAATAGATTTCCTACAGATACCGATAAAGAGATAATTAAAGTTCAGGAGGTTTGTGAGGAAAAAGGTGTCAATGCTATTTTAGCAGAGCATTGGGGAGAAGGTGGAAAGGGAGCCTCAAAATTAGCAGAAACGGTTGTCCAAACAATTGACAAAAATGAATCATCTTTAAAATTTCTTTATAATGACGATGACAAACCAGAAGAAAAAATAAATAAAGTTGCTAAAGAAATTTATAGGGCATCGGATGTTTCATTTTCACCACAAGCTAACAAAAAGCTTGCTGAAATCTCAGAATTAGGTTACGACAAATTTCCTGTGTGTATGGCTAAAACACAATATAGTTTTAGTACTGATCCGTCAAAAAAATGTGCACCTGAAGGTCATGATATTCAAATTAGAGAGGTTAGGTTATCAGCAGGAGCAGAATTTATTGTGGCTATTGCAGGTGATATTATGACTATGCCAGGGCTTCCCAAAAACCCTGCTGCTTATGAAGTTTGTATTGGAAAAGACGGAAATATAAAAGGTTTATTTTAATATTTTCTCATAAATCTCATTAAATTCTTTTACCACTATTGTATCTGCAAATTTGGTAGATACTAGAGCTCTACTGTTATGACCAAACTTTCTTATCAAATTGTTATTTTTTGTTAATTTCTCTATTGATTCAGCTAATGAATGATGATCTTTAGACTTAACAAGGTATCCATTAAAATTATGCTTGCAGACTTCTTTACACCCGGGCACATCTGTTGTTATTATTGGTAATTCGCAACTTGCCGCTTCTAAGAGGCTTTTTGGTAGCCCTTCTCTGTAAGAAGGTAAAATAGAAATTTTAGATTTTTGAATGTACGGTAAGACATTTTTAACTTTTGGTTTCCATATAATAAGTTTTTGTTCATTCCAAATTTCCAATTCGTTTTTTGTAATTGTAGCAAAATTTTTGAAATCTGGATCTCCAAGAATTAAAGTTTTCAGTAAGACATTCTTTTTTTTTAAAAATTTTATAGCTTTAATTAATTCACAAATTCCTTTATCTTTTAATATCCTGGAGTGGAAAATTAAGTCATACACTTTTTTAACTTTAGAGGCTTTAAATTTTTTTATGTTCACTCCAGATCCATAAATAATTTTTGAACTATTAAATTTTAATACTCCATACTTTCTGAAAATTTTTTCATCTTCATTATTTTGAAAAATGAAAGTTGTATTTCGATTTAAAAATATTTTTAATAAAGAAAAGTAAATAAATCTTATTGTATAAGTTAATGGATTCTTATTAATAAAAAGAAAACCTAAGCCAACTACACAGGAAATAATTTTTACCTTTTTTTTTAGAAAGAATGAGGAGATGATAGCTACAAGTATTGGTTTCAGTGCAATACATTGAATAATATCTGGCCTAAATTTGTAGCTCGTTTTTATAAATTGATAAATGAAATTTAAATTAGTAAATAAATTCAATGACTTACGATCAAAATTAATATTTTGGGTTTTAAACCCATGAGATTTAATATTTTCTTCGTAATTTGAAAATCTACTCACTACTAATATATCAAAGTTTTTAAGCGCATCTTTTGCTTGAAATATTTTATGTGTCAAGAAATATTCATCTTCACTTACGAAATATAAAAGTTTATATTTTTTCATACGAGGTTTTAATGGTTTTTTATATCGTTGTTGCAATAATTTTTTTAAGTATTCTAGTTTATTTAATAACAGAATTCACACATTTACCCCAAAAAAAATTCAAAAAATATCTAAAATTGTTTTTCCTGGTTTTACTTTTGGCTATTGTTTTTTACTTAATGAGATTTTTCCCAGGGGTAATATCATCAATTCCGGCTATTTTTTTAATATTGTATAGGTGGGGAAATGTAATAAGTTTTTTTTCAAATATTTTTTTTAAAAGAACAAAAAGTAATTTTAATAATGAACAAATGACTAGAAAACAAGCACTTGAAATACTAGGTCTTGATGAAGGTGCTACAAAACAAGAAATTATAAATAGTCATCAAAATTTAATTAAAAAAAACCATCCTGATCTTGGTGGTTCTGATTGGATAACAAAAAAACTAAACCAAGCTAGAGATATTCTTTTAGGTTGAGATTTTTTTATTTTTTAGTAACCTTTTTTATTTATGTCCAACACAATTAATAAAGCTATTTTTCCAATCGCGGGTCTGGGTACAAGGTTCTTACCAGCGACCAAAGCAATTCCTAAAGAAATGTTAACAATACTAGACCGACCTGTAATTGAATGGGCTGTAATGGAGGCTTCAAAATCAGGAATCAAAGAAATGATTTTTGTGACATCTTCAAGAAAAAATTTAGTTCTTGAGCATTTTGAAAAGTCGGAAATTTTGGAATTTAACTTAAAAAAAAAAAAAAAATTGATAAAATTAGTTTAATAGAATCACAAAATAGATTAGGTAAGATTTCATTGGTGATTCAGGACGAACCAAAAGGACTTGGTCACGCTATTTGGTGTGCTAATAACTTTTTTAATAAAAATCAAAACTTTGCTGTTATTTTACCTGATGATATTATTCTGTCAAAAAACCCTGGAATAAAACAATTAATTGATATCCATAAAAAAACAAATGGGGGTTCAGTTGTTGGTTTAGAAAAAGTTCCAAAGAATAAAGTTTCAAGCTACGGTGTTATAAAAATAAAAAAAAGATTAAAAAAATACTATTCTGTGTCTGGTCTAATAGAAAAACCAAAAGTTAACGATGCCCCTTCAGATCTTTCAATTGTAGGAAGATATATTCTGAATTCAAAAATATTTGACTATTTAAAATTAGCTAAAAAGGGTTTTGGCAACGAAATTCAGTTAACAGATAGTCTGAATTATTTACTGGAGGAACCAGGGTTATATGGCGTAGAATTTGATGGAAAAAGATTCGACTGTGGAAGTAAGTTAGGATTCATTGAGGCGAATCTTAATTTTGGAATTAATGACACTGAAATAAAAAATAACCTAAAAAAAATAATTAAAAAACTATGAAAATAACGATAATAGGAACTGGTTATGTTGGTCTTGTCTCGGGGACATGTTTTGCTGAATTTGGGGTAAATGTAGTCTGTGTTGATAAAGATGCAAAAAAGATCAATAGATTAAAAAAAGGAACAATTCCAATTTATGAGCCTGGTTTAGATGAATTAGTAAAAAAAAACTTGAAGGAGAAAAGACTTTTTTTTGAAACTGATCTAAAAAAATCTTTAAGGAATCCTGATGCTATTTTTATTGCTGTTGGGACACCTTCTAGGAGAGGTGATGGTCATGCAGATTTGAGATTTGTTTACGCCGCTGCAGAAGAAATAGCTGATTATCTCGATAATTATTCTGTTATTGTTAATAAATCAACTGTGCCAATAGGAACTGGTAAAAAAGTATATGAAATAATAAAAAAAAAAAAAACCAGATTTAGACTTTGACGTGGCGTCAAATCCTGAGTTTTTAAGAGAGGGATCAGCTATTTCTGATTTCATGAGACCTGATAGAGTTGTTATAGGCTGTGAAAGTAAAAAAGCCCAAAATATTTTAAAGGAACTTTATAGACCACTTTATCTTTTAGAAACACCTATAATTTTTACTCAACGAGAAACAGCCGAATTAATAAAGTACGCAGCAAACTCTTTTCTTGCTACAAAAATTTCTTTCATAAATGAAATATCGGATTTATGTGAAAAAGTTGGTGCAAACGTCAGTGATGTATCGACTGGAATTGGTCTTGATGGAAGAATTGGAAAAAAGTTTCTTCATCCAGGCCCTGGTTATGGTGGATCATGTTTTCCTAAAGATACCTTAGCTTTAGTGAAAACTGCTCAAGACTATAAATGTCCACTCACTATTGTAGAACATGTAGTAAAAAGCAATAAAATGAGAAAAAAAAATATGTACAAAAGAATTTTGAATGCATTACCAAAAGAAAAAAAGTTAGCAAGTACAGTGGCAATACTTGGCCTAACCTTCAAACCAAATACGGATGATATGAGAGAAAGTCCTAGCCTAGATATTATTCCTGAATTAATTAAAAAAAATTGTAAATTAAAGCTTTTTGATCCAGAGGGAATGACAGAGGCAAAAATTATTTTTAAAAAATATTTAAAAAAAATTCATTGGTGTCATGATTCATATGAAGCGTGTGATAATGCTGATATACTTGTAATACTTACTGAATGGAATCAGTTTAGAGCTCTTGATCTTAATAAGTTAAAAACACTTCTTAAAAATCCTATCGTTATTGACCTGAGAAATATTTACAACCCAATTGAAATGAAACAACTTGGTTTTTTTTATCACTCATTGGGAAGAAAAATTGAATAATAATAAGAAACATTTTTTTCATAAATCAATAATAAGAGAATATGATATTCGTGGAATTTATGGTGAAACTCTTTTTGATGAAGATGCCAAAATACTTGGAAATTTATTCGGCATCGAAGTTGGAAAAAACGAAACTGTTAATGTTGGCTTTGATGGAAGGTTATCATCACCAAATTTAAAAAAAAAATTAGTAGAGGGTTTAATTGAATGTGGAATAAACGTTAATGAAATAGGGCTTTGTCCAACGCCATTATTGTATTTTTCATGTTATGAACTAACTGCAAGTGGTGGGATTATTGTAACTGGATCGCATAATCCAAAAAATCATAATGGATTTAAAATAGTGCTTAAAAATTCACCTTTTTTTGGGAAGGATCTATTGAGAATAAGTGAAATTGCAAAAAATTTTTGCATTAAAAAAGAAAATGGTTCAGTAAATTATTTTGATTTACAAAAAAAATATATTTCTAGACTTATTAAAAACCTTAATCAAAAAAAAAAAATTAATATTGTTTGGGATTCGGGTAATGGAGCTGCTGGCAACATTATGAAAGATCTTGCGGAAAAGATTGATGGAAATGCAGAGATACTTTTTTCTGAAATTGATGGAAATTTCCCAAATCATCACCCTGACCCATCGGAGCCAAAAAACTTAGAGATATGTAAAAAAAAAACTTTTAGAACTTAACTACGACATTTGTTTTGCTTTTGATGGTGATGGAGACAGACTTGGTGTAATAGATGATAAAGGTAGAATAATTTCAGGGGATAAATTGTTGCTTCTTTTATCAAAAGAGATGTTAAAAACCAAAAAATGTAAAATTATTGCAGATGTAAAGTGTAGCCAAGTTTTATTTAATGAGGTTGAAAGGCTTGGAGGGCAGGTATTTATGTCACCCACAGGTCATAGTCATGTTAAAAATTTCTTAAAAAAAATAAAGGCTGATCTTGCAGGAGAAATGAGTGGACATATTTTTTTTGCCAATGATTACTTTGGTTTTGATGATGCTTTCTATGCAGCAGTAAAGGTTATAGAAATAATTAATAACAATGAAAAAAGATTATCAGATTTGGTTGATGAGATACCTGAGGTTTTTAATACACCCGAAATAAGGATCGATTGTGATGATCAGAAAAAATTTCAAATTATTGCTGATGTTAAAGAAAATTTAAGAAAAAAAAATAAAAATTTTATTGATATAGATGGAGTAAGAGTTTCGGATAAAGATGGGTGGTGGTTGCTGAGAGCATCTAATACACAACCAGCACTTGTTATGAGATGTGAATCCTTAAGTTGTGAGGGTTTGGAATTTCAAAAAGAATCTTTAAAAAAAGAATTATTACAAATAAAATGTGATTTTGATGAAAAAATATTTTATTGAAAAAAAATCATAATTAATTAGTTTATTAGATATGAGCGATGCACCAAAGAACCCATCATCTCAAGTCTTAGTTAGTCAAAAAACTAAGATTAAAAAACCTAAACTCTATAAAGTTATTCTTTTAAACGATGATTACACCCCCATGGAATATGTTGTTAAATTACTAAAAATAGTCTTTAATAAATCTGAGTCCGATGCCGTAAACATAATGTTAATGGTGCACAATAAAGGGTCAGGTGTATGTGGAGTTTTTACAAAAGAAATTGCAGAGACAAAAGTTTTTAGGGTTTTAAAAATGGCAAAGACTGATCAACATCCACTTAAATGTATAATGGAGCCAGAATAGGAAAATGATATCTGATCAACTAGAAAGAACTCTTCAAAGAGCAAAGGATTGTGCCGAATCACTAAGTCATGAATATATGACAATAGAACATTTACTTTTGTCGATGATTGATGACGATGACGCTATAGATATATTTAGAGCCTGCAATGTAAATATTGATTCGTTAAAAAATGAGTTAGAAACCTTTCTTAAGGAAAAATTAAATGAACTTATAAATAAAAAATTGGATTCAATTAAACCAACGTTGGGTTTTCAAAGGGTTATTCAAAGGGCTGTTATCCATGTTCAGTCGTCAGGAAAAGAAGAGGCAAATGCAGCTAATGTTTTAGTGTCAATATTCAGTGAGCGAGAATCACATGCAGTATATTTTCTTCAAAAAGAAAATTTGAGCAGATTGGATGTTATAGATTTTATCTCGCATGGTATTAAAAAAGGAGAAGATTTTTCTGCAACACCCCCTAACATTTCCAATGAATCTGAAACTAAAGATACCGGAGATAAACAAGACTTTATAAAGCAATTTACACAAAATTTAAATGAGAAAGCAAGCACTAATAACATAGATCCAATTGTTGGAAGAAATAATGAAATCTCAAGAGCTATTCACATTTTATCAAGAAGAAATAAAAATAATCCAATTTTTGTTGGTGAACCTGGAGTTGGAAAAACAGCACTAGCAGAAGGACTTGCATTAAAAATTGTGGAAAAGAACGTTCCAAACTCACTTCTAGACTGTACAATCTATTCTCTAGATTTGGGAGCCCTTCTTGCAGGCACAAGATTTAGAGGAGATTTTGAGGAAAGATTAAAGAAACTTATCGATTTTTTTGATAATAAAAACCAAAATATTTTATTTATAGATGAAATCCATACAATTATTGGTGCAGGCGGAACAAGTTCTGGTTCGATAGATGCTTCCAATATTTTAAAGCCAGCTCTTACAAAAGGTAATTTTAAGTGTATTGGTTCAACCACTTACAGTGAGTATAGAAATTATTTTGAAAAGGATAGAGCGTTATGCAGAAGGTTTCAAAAAATTGATGTTGAGGAACCATCTTTTGAGGATGCAGTAAAAATTCTAAAGGGTGTAAAGAAATTTTATGAAAATTTTCATGAGGTTGAATTTATTGAGGACTCTTTAGTTGAAGCAGTAAGCCTATCAAAAAAATATCTACTGAATTCAAAATTACCAGATAAAGCAATTGACCTTATTGATGAAGCTGCTGCTGCTGTTAAAATAAATGTAAAGAAAAAGCAAAAAATAGTAAACTCAGCTGATATTCAACAAACATTGTCAAAAATAGCAAATATACCTGAAAATAACGTCAAAACTGATGAAAGGACAAAGCTAAAAAACCTAGATAGAGATTTAAGAACGTTAATTTTTGGACAAGACAAAGCAGTCAAGGCATTATCATCGGCAATTAAATTATCTAAAACAGGCCTCAGAAATAAAGATAAAACCATAGGTTCCTTTCTGTTTGCAGGCCCGACTGGTGTAGGTAAAACTGAGCTGGCCAAACAACTTGCCAGTGTTATGAAAATTAATTTTATAAGGTTTGATATGTCTGAGTATATGGAAAGGCATAGTGTTTCCAAATTAATTGGTGCCCCACCCGGTTATGTTGGTTATGACCAAGGTGGCCTTCTTACTGATTCAATAGATAAATCGCCTTTTTCAGTAATATTACTTGATGAAATAGAAAAGGCACATCCAGACGTTTTTAATATTTTACTTCAGGTAATGGACTACGGCAGATTAACAGATCATATGGGTAAAAAAATTGATTTTACCAATGTAATTCTAATAATGACAAGTAATGTTGGCGCTGACCAAATTATCAAAGAAAAAGTTGGCTTTTTAGCAACTTATTCTTCAAACGATAATGAAAAAGCCTTAAGCAACTTTTTTAGTCCGGAATTTAGAAACAGATTAGATGCTGTTATAAATTTTGCTAAACTTAGTAAAAAGGATTCAATGAAAATAGTTGATAAGTTTTTAATGGAACTAGAATCGCAATTAGTGGACAAGGATCTATCGCTAAATGTTACACAATTAGCTAAAAATAAAATTCAAGAATTAGGGTTTGATATAATTAATGGAGCAAGACCAATGGCGAAAGTAATTCAAGAAAAAATTAAAATTCCAATCTCTGAAATTATTTTAAAATCCAAAAAAATCTCTGGTGTCATTCAGGTAGATTATAGTGAGGTAAATGATACTTTTGTTGTTGAGGTTAACGAAAAAATTTCAGTTAAGCAAACTACCCCTTAAAGGGAGAGTATTTTTTTAAAAAATTTAGTGTATCTAAAGTTTTATCTCTTTCGTTCTCTAAAAAATTGTTAATTGGTTCTTTTAATTTTTTATTATTAAACCAGTGATTGCTGTAAGTAAGCTCTGGTATATATCCCCTGGAAATTTTATGTTCTCCTTGTGCGCCCGCTTCAATTTTTTTAATTTTATGTTTTATTGCAAAATCAATAGCGCTGTAATAACAAAGTTCAAAATGCAAAAAGGGAATTTCTTTTAAACATCCCCAATACCTGCCATAAAGAATATTGTTACCTAAAAAATGAAGTGAACAACCAATAAATTCTTTATCTTCATAAGCTTGAATTAAAATCATGTTTTTCTTAATAGATGACTCTAAAAGAAAAAAAAACAAAGAAATTTTTAAGTATTGAATGCTCCATTTTTTGTCAATTGTATTTGAATAACATTTATAAAAGGACTCTATATCTTCTTTTTTTATTTGATCTCCTTGCTTGATAATAATTTTTATTTTATTAAGTTTTAAGAAGTTTCTTTCCTTCAAAATATTCTTTCTTTTTTTTGTTTTTAAATTTAACAGGAATGATTCAAAATTTTCATAAGAATTATTTCTCCAATAATACTGAATTCCTATTCTTTGAGAGAATCCTATTTCTTGAAGAAATTCTGATGTGCTTTTTCCAATGAAATTAATATGAAATGAAGAAACTTTTTCTATTTTTAATAAGTTTGTTATTTCTTGATATATTTTTTTTTTATTAAAATTCTTTTTACCATAAATAAAACCTTGTTTATTTACAGGAGTAAAAGGAATTGCTGATAAAAATTTTGGATAATAATTTAGTCCTAATTGATGGTAAGCATTAGCAAAAATATGATCAAAAACATATTCACCATTTGAATTAAGTTTTTTAAAGTTTGGAATAAAACCTATTATTTTTTTTTCTTCTTCTAATATTATATGTTTAGGAATCCAACCTGTAACAAGATTTGTACACTCTGATCTTTCTAGGAGCTTAAAAAAATCATATGATATAAATGGATTATTGTCGTGAAAATTTTCTTTACAAAAATCTTGTACCCTATCTATGGATGTAACAGTTGATATTTTCATATTTAATTAATAATTGCGAAAATAGCATCAATTTCTACTGGTGAGTTTTTAGGTAATGAATTAACACCAATGACTGACCTTGAGTGAGCTCCGTTTTCATTTCCTAGTACTTTTATTATTAGATCAGATGTAATGTCTAAAAATTTTGAATGATCTTTAAAGTTATCTGTACAATTAATATAGCCCTTAATGTTCAAACATTTAACGGAATTTAGATTTTTTATTTGATCTATTGCGTCACTTAGATTCCATAAAAGATTTTTAGTTGCTATGTACACAGACTCTTCAGACTCTTTTTGTGATAATTGTTGATCAATCTTTCCGAAAAATTTTAAATTGCCCTCTTCTATTGGTAATTGACCGGATATATAAACTAAATTATTAATGATTATAAAAGGTTTATAGTTTGCTATGCTCACTGAAAAGTTTTTTCTAACTAAATTTAGTGATAAGAGTTTTTTTGATAAAAAATTACTCATCAAAAATGTGCAAGCAAGTAAGACATTTGATTTTATTGTCTTCTTTATAAACAGTGAAGTTTCCGCATTTATCACACGGATCACCTTCAAAGCTTTTAATTTTTTTTATTTTATCAGTTTGAGTTTTTGAGTTTTCATTTGTAATGAGTGTAAGGTTACCATCAAAGATTTTTTTTCTTATAAAACCTTTGCTTGTAAACTTTTTAAGGACATTCTCAGCATCTTTAGCCTTATTTTTATTATCTTCATAATTAGGGAGTAGTTCAGTGGTTTGGTTGCTTTTCTCATTACTTAAATCATCTCTTCCAAGGTAAGATATTGCTAATTCTTTAAAAATATAATCCAAGATAGATGTTGAGAATTTAATCTCGGTATTCCCTTTGACTTCACCACTCGGTTCAAATTTTGTAAAAGTAAAGGCTTCAACAAACTCTTCCAGAGGGACGCCATATTGTAGCCCAATAGAGACGGAGATTGCAAAATTATTCATTAAGCTTCTGAAAGCAGCCCCTTCTTTATGCATATCAATAAAGATCTCACCAAGAGAACCGTCCATATATTCTCCTGTTCTTAAGTAAACTTTGTGGTTATTAATAGATGCCTTTTGTGTATAACCTTTTCTTCTGTGTGGAAGTTTTTTTCTACTGCTATTAACAGTTTGATTTTTTTCAATATGAATTTTAAGTTCTTCGAGAAAACCTTTTAAAATACTCTCGGAAATTTTGTTGTTAGTCTTGCTCAGATTTCCAAATTTTTCATAGTTCCTTTTAACATACAGCTCAATGAATTTTTTTATTTCTTTGAAATCAGCCATCTTTTGAGATAATAATAGTCTTATATTAGTACAATGAGATTAACTTACAACTCTATTTTTTTTAAGATTTATTGTTTCATTTTTGCCAAAAAAGTTGGCGAAGATGAATATGGTAATCGTTACTATGCTAAGAAAAATACTTCACCTAAAAATAATTTTAGAGAAAGAAGGTTTGTTATATACAAAGGGATTGTTGAAGCTAGTAAGGTTCCTCAAATATGGAATGCTTGGCTACATCATGCAGAAATTGATCCTCCAAATACTAATTTGAATAAACCGGATTGGATTAAAAGACACACTCCTAATATGACAGGGACTCCTCACTCTTATGAGTATAAATTGGATAAAAGTTTTAAGAAAAAAAATAATTTAGACACTGTGTGGCGTCCAGATGAATAATTATATTAAATTCTTTTTAGGTTTTTTATTTTTAGTTGCTTTGATTGACCTCATGTTAATAGATAGAAAAAAAACTGAAAGTAATATGATTAATCTTTTTGCAACTTTTAATCAAATTGACGGTTTGAATAATGGTGCTAATGTTATGGTGTCAGGAATAAATGTTGGCTTTGTTGAAAGTATAATACTTGAAAAAAATTACCCAAAAATTAGCATGCTGATCGATAAAAATTTAAAAATTACAAGTGACTCCTCTATTTCTATTCAAACTGATGGTCTTTTTGGTTCTAAATTTTTAGTTATAGAGTTGGGTGGAGATGAAGAATTTCTTTATGAAGGTGATTCTTTTTCGTATACCGAGGATTCAATTTTACTTCAGGATCTTTTAGAAAATATTATTAAGATTGGAGAATCAAAAAAATTATGAAAAAAAATTATCTAGAATCAATCCTTGGTTTTATGACCCTTTTGCTGGCTTTAACCTTTTTGTTTAAATTCATCGATGTTAACACTGAGAATAACAATACCTATGAACTAAGTGCAAAGTTTCTTAAAGCGGGTGGAGTTGTTATAGGTAATGATGTTAAGATGAGGGGTGTTAAAATCGGTGTTGTAAAAAACGTAGCGCTTGATCAAGATTATTTTGCAGTTGTTGATTTTTCTATTTATGAGGACATTAATGTCCCCAGAGGAAGTATAGTAAAAATAGCAAGTGATGGAATATTAGGAAATAAATATCTTTCTATTATGCCTGATGGTGATTTAGATGATACTTTAGAGGTAAAAGAGGAAATTAAGAATGTTGAAGATTATGAATCAATTGAAGATCAAGTTAGTAAAATTATTTTTCTTGCTACTCAATGACAAAAAAAAAAGTTGAAAAGTTCCTTTGGCATTCTAACGATGATAAGGTCATTTCTTGTGACGAAACTAATAAGATTCTGAACGAAAATTATACTGAGATCAAAGGGTTGCTACAAAATGCTTTTGATGATGCCATTCTGATGAATTGTAGTGAAAATGATTTCAAAGAAAAAATTAGAAACCTTATAAATAGTATAGAGTTTTCTTTGGGAAAAAAATAAATTGAACTACTTTGCTGCTTTAATATTTTACTTCTTATTTAGTCTATATGCTTATGGAAATGAAGAAGAATGTCAAGGAGCTAAACTTAGAGTTATAAATAAAATTACTGCCGAAAAAATTTTTTACGATATTCCTTTATCTCAAACATTAGAATTAGACAATTCAAGAATAAAAATTTATAGATGTTTGAAAGTGGAGCGTAATGGTAAAGATGACGAAATAGCATTAATTAGTCACCAATTGAATAGTCAAAAAGGTAATAAATCATTTCTTGGTTGGATTTTTAAATCAAGTCAGTATCTTAATTCACCAATTAATGCAGTTTATGATATTAAGCTTGAGCAATGTTTGTTGGAGGATCCAATTTTTTTAAAAAAAATTATTTAAAAATATTCCAAAACATTTTTTTTTATGTTTGCAGGAAATTTTGTTTTAATACCTCCGTACTTGGACAATATGTTTAAGTAATTTTCTCTTTTAATTTTTTTTGTACCAAATTGTTTTAAATGCTCAGAGTAGAATTGAGTATCTATATATTTAAAATTTCCTTCTTTTAGATAAGCTGCGAGATAAACCAAAGAAATTTTGCTAGAGTTTTTTTTTAAACTAAACATGCTTTCCCCACAGAAGATTTTTCCTAAGGTGATCCCGTACAAACCACCAACTAATTCTGAATTATTAAAACACTCAATTGATTTCGCCTTACCAATCTCAAATAATTTGATATAATTTTCTATTATTTGATTATTTATCCAAGTAGATTTTCTATTAAAATTACTAGCACAAAGCCTTATTATTTTTTCAAAATTTTGGTTTACCTTTATTTGAAACTCTTTTTTCTTTAATTCTTTTTTTAGGCTTCTTGTTATTTTGAATTCTTCAAGATTAATTATTCCTCTAACATTTGGTTCAACCCAATAGATAAAAGGGTCATAAAATGAATCGGCCATTGGAAATAATCCTTTATTATATCCTTGTAAAATAATTTTGGGTGAAAGGAACATTAATTTTATATTTTACTTAACCAATTAATATCAAAATTCCCGTCAACGAAATCTCTTGTATTTATAATTTTTTTTAAGATTGGAATATTAGTCTGTACGCCTTCTATAACATATTCATCAAGTGCTCTTCTTAATCTCATAATACATTCATGTCTGGTATTTCCTTTACAAATTAATTTTGAAATAAGACCATCATAAAATGAGCTAATATTACAGCCACTGTATAAAGCTGAATCAATTCTAATTCCAGGCCCACCTGGTGGATGATATGTTATAACTGAACCAGTTGATGGTAAGAGAGTCAGAGGATTCTCGGCGTTAACTCTACATTCAATAGAGTGCCCGATTTTTTTTATCTTATTTTGGTTGATCGATATTTTTTCTCCACTAGAAATATTTATTTGTTCTTTTACAATATCAATATTGTAAACCTCTTCTGAAACAGTATGTTCGACTTGTAACCGAGTGTTCATTTCCATGAAAAAAAAGTTCTTGCCATCGTATAAGTATTCCACAGTACCTATGTTAAAGTATTTTATTTTATCCAAAGCTTTGACTGTTACATCACATATTTTTTTTCTAATTTCATCATTTAATGCTGGGCTAGGACACTCTTCTATAATTTTCTGATTCCTCCTTTGTATTGAGCATTCTCTCTCACCTAAGTGAATAATATTTCCAAAATTATCACTTAAAACTTGGACTTCAATATGCCTGGGGTTTAAAAGAAATTTTTCTATATAAACATCTCCATTTCCAAAACTTTGTTCAGCTTCTTTTTTTGCTAATAAAAAATTATTTTTAAGATCTTTTTCTTTTAAAACAACTTTTATACCTCTTCCACCACCTCCATTAGTTGACTTAATTATAATTGGATAGCCTAAACGTTCAGCTATTAATTTAGCTTGAGAAAAATCTGAAACATTTTCATTGCTACCAGGCAAAATGGGTAAGCCAACACTTTTTGCAATAGACTTTGCTTCAATTTTATTAGCCATATTTTCAATATGTTGATATTTTGGCCCTATAAATGTAAATCCATGATCATTTACAATTTTGGCAAAATTCGAATTTTCAGCTAGCATTCCTATACCTGGATGGATTGCATCTGCATTTGCTATTGTTGCAGCAGATATGATTGAAGGAATATTTAAATAAGAATTTTTAACTTGAGGAGGCCCAATGCAAACACTTTCATCTGCCAATCTAACAAACATCTCTTTTTCATCTGCTGTAGAATGTACAACTACTGTTTTAATATCTAACTCTTTGCATGCTCTAAGAATTCTTAAAGCTATTTCACCTCTATTAGCAACTAAAACTTTCTTTAGCATTACTCTATTAAAACTAAAGCCTCTCCAAACTCAACAGGAGATTCATTTTTAATGAATATTTTTTTGATAACACCATTTTTATCTGCTGTTATTTCATTCATAGTTTTCATTGCTTCTATTATTAACAAAACCTGTCCAATTTTAACTGTTTGTCCCTCTTCAATAAATTTTTTTGCACCTGGCTCAGGGGATAAGTATGCTGTTCCAACAAGAGGAGATTTAAGCGCTGTTTCAATTGGACTAATTTTTTTTCCAACAGAATTTTTTTTTTCTCCAACTACGTCTTTGCTAACATTTAAATACTGATGCTTAGTGGCCTTTTTCAATTCGTAGGATATGTCTTTATCTGTATACTTAATTTCAGATAGTTGGTTCTTATCCATTGTTTTTGACAAGATCTCAATATCTTCTAATACTTTTTTATCAATTTTACTCATTTTTTAAAAAATTTAACTATTGACTTTAACGCTATAACATAAACATCAGTTCCAAAGCCAGCTATTATACCATCGACGACAGGGCTAATGAAAGATTTTTTTCTAAATTCCTCTCTATTATAAATATTAGATATATGTACTTCAATTTTGGGAATGGATAAAGTTTTTAATGCATCATGAATTGCAATTGACGTATGCGTGAGCGCACCAGCATTAATTATTAAACCATCAATATTTTCACTCTTTTGAATTATATCAATAATATCGCTCTCAGAATTACTTTGAAAAAAAGTTAAATTAAAATTTAAATCTTTAATTAGTTTTTTACAACTTTGCTCTATCTGGGTGAGTGTAGTTTTTCCATAAATTTCTGGTTCTCGTTTACCAAGTAAATTTAAGTTAGGACCATTTATTATTAAAATTTTTTTCATTCAGATTCTCTGGTCAAAATTTCTTTTTCAAGATCTTTTATCTTATTTAATAAAACTCTATCTTTAGAGAACTTTTTGACCCTTTGGATATGTATTTTAGCATTTTTTAGCTGATTAACTAACAAATATTTTTCAGCCAAAGCATAAGATGAATAATCGTGCTTTTTTAATTTTCCATAATTTAATCCAAGATAATGCCAGGCTTCGTAAGGAAAGTCATCCTCTTTTATATAAGACCATAAAATGTTTATAGATTCAGAATAAGCCTTTTTGTTTCTTTTGTGGTATAGTGATTTTGCAAGAAATAGTTGAAAACTTTTTTCTTCAGGTTGTAATTCTATTGCTTTTCTAAATTGAGGAATTGAATCCTCAATTCTTCCATTCTCAAAAAGAATCTGTCCTTTTAGTTCAAAAAAAAATGGGTTTTTGTTGTCTAGTTCAATACATTTATTAACAAGCATTAATGCTTTCTTTATTTTTCCAATCCTATAATTCCTCATTGAAAATGCATAGATGCTTTCTAATTTATTTTCGTCCTTATAAATTAAATCGAGTTTTTCCTCATCTAAAAAAAACCCGTCAATTTTGGCTTTAACTAAAAAAAATTTTTTGTTTAATTCTTCAAAACTTTTAATTTTTTGGTTTTTAAGATTTAGATAAACATATTTTTTTCTTTCACTTGATAATGGGTGAGTTAAATAATAAGGATTCGGCTTTTTAAGAGTTTCATTTCTTTCTAATGATTTAAAAATATTCAGCATTCCTTGAAGAGAAAAACCTGATTTTTTAAGAAGTTTAATAGCATTTTGGTCTGCAAGAGATTCTTGCGATCTTGAAAATGAAAGAAAACTAGCTGTTCCTAAATTTTGACCTCCTAGTAAAAGTGCAGTTCCTGCTTCCCCAGAACCTGCAGCAATTGCTCCTGCGGCTAAAATTGTAGATATGATACTAATCATAGATGCTTTTTCCATAGCCTTGGCTTTGCCAGGAAAATGACCACCAACTATATGACCTATTTCATGTGCAATTACCCCTGCTAAATCTTCGATTTTTTTGCTTCTCATAATTAGTCCTTTCGTAACAAATATTTTTTGACCAGGGATAACAAAAGCATTAATATATTCTTTATTATCAATAAAGAACTTTAAGTTTTTTAAATCAAGTTGATTGTCTTTGATTAGTACAGATGAGATTTCTTTTAGAAGATTTTCAGTTTCTGCATCACGAATTATATTTAAATTATTAGATTTAGCACTTTCTAAAAATAAAATTGTGACTAAAAAAATTAAAAATAATCGCATACGGTGTTATAGTAAATATATAATCATATAATTTAAAATGAATAATAATTTTTTTTTCCCTTCAGAACGTTCCAATGTTAAATCGTTTAAAGTTATGGAGCTTTTGGCTGAGGCTGGAAATTTAGAAAGAAAAGGTAAAGAAATTTTTCATCTTGAACTTGGAGAGCCGCAATCTCTCACTCCGTCTTTAGTAAAAAAAGAAATAAGAAAAGCCATTGGTCTGAATTTACCGGGCTATACTCCTTCAAATGGTATAAAAGATTTAAGAGAGAGTATAAAAGTTTTTTATAGTGAAAAATACGGCTTGAAAATTGATTCTAAAAATATTTTTATAACAACAGGTTCTTCCGGAGCATTCTTGTTATCTTTTTTAAGTTGTTTTGACAACGGAAACAAGGTTGGTATTTTAAATCCTGTATACCCAGCTTATAGAAATATTTTAAAGTCATTAAATATTGATGTAGTTGATATTTTTCCTGATGAATCTGACATATGTAAAATTGATGTAAGAAAAGTTATGGAATTCAAGTTCTTGGATGGTTTAATAATTTCAAACCCAAATAATCCAAACGGACAGATTTTTAAAAAACATGAATTAAAATTTATCTATAATTTTTGTGAAAAGAATAAGATTAGATTGATCTGCGATGAGATTTATCATGGAATAGAGTATAGAACTACCTCTGAGTCGATTTTGAATATCGGTTTCAACGCAATTATAATCAATAGTTTTTCCAAGTATTTTTGCATGCCTGGTTGGCGTTTAGGGTGGGCAATCCTTCCTGACTCACTTGTTGATAATTTTTTAAGACTGTCACAAAATCTTTTTATTTCATCCGGAAATATCGCTCAATATTCTGCAATAAAAGTTTTTAACTGTTTGAATGAGTTAAATAAAATTGTTGAAAAATATTTTACTACAAGAAATGTAGTTAGTGAGAAATTATCTCAAATTCCTGGTTTAAAGTTTCACGAACCTGAAGGAGCTTTTTATTTCTATATTGATTTGAGCGAATATAATGAAAACTCTGAGATCTTAGTAAAAAGAATTTTGAAAGAAACTGGAGTTGTGCTTACTCCAGGAACAGACTTCGATACAAAATTTGGAACAAGAACTTTAAGACTTGCTTTTTCGATAAGCCATGAGCGCGTAGTTGAGGGAGTAAATAGAATGTGCGATTGGTTTAATAAAAATTACTGATTCCACCAACCTTGTCGTTTTTCATCATTTTCATGTTTATTAATTACTTTTATATTTTTAGTATTACTATTAACAATTTGATTTTCTGATTTATGTTTTCTGGGTTTTTCTTCATGTAAATCTTGTACTTTTTGTCTATAACTCTTCCTTTTAATTGGATCCTGATTCCTTCTAATTTTTTCATCTTTTTTAGATTTACTATTAGGTAAATCTACTACATTATTTTTTTTAGTATTTTCTAACCCTTTTTTATTTTTGTAATCACCTTCGGATTTTTTGCTAAAAGAAATTATCTGATTAAGTTTCTCTATATCAACTTCAGAATCTGTGTTTGTAAAAATTACTGTATTTTTTTTGTAAAAAATAAACTCTTGATTTTTAAGATCTTCATAAGTGGCAATATTAAAAAACTTATGATTTTGTTTATTTAAAATTAGATTTTCTTCAATTTTCTGTTTCAAAATTTTATTGCAGACTAGAAAGATCTTTTCTTTTGGTTTGTTGTATGTAATTTCAGTATATGCTCTTAGCATTTGTTCTATAAAAAAATCTGAGGATAGAGTTCTTCCATAACCATGGCAATGAGAGCAACGAACAGAAATTTTAGATTCTTCATTAACTTTTAATCTCTGCCTTGATAATTCCATTAAGCCAAAATTACTAATTCTGCTTACTTGAACTCTAGCTCTATCGTATTTTAAAAAATCTCTAAGTCTTTTTTCCACTTTAAAATTATGATTTCTATCTAACATGTCTATAAAATCAATAACTATTAAGCCTGCTAAATCTCTTATTCTTATTTGTCTACTAATTTCTTCTGCAGCTTCAAGGTTTGTCTGAAAAGCAGTATCTTCAATATTTCTGTTTTTAGTAAATTTTCCAGAGTTTATATCAATGGCAACAAGTGCTTCGGTCTGATTTATAACCAAGTAACCACCTGACTTAAGCTTCACTGTGGGGTTATTAATATCAATTATTTTACTTTCAATACCGTAATTAAAAAAAAGTGGTTTTTTATCCTTGTAAAGTTTTAGTTGTTTTACAAATTGTGGCATGAATTGTTTTACAATTTGCTTACATTTAATCAATATTTCTTTGTTATTGACAAAAACTGAGTTAAATGTGCTATCAAAATAGTCTCGCAAAGATCTTTTAATTAAATTGTCTTCCTCATGAATTAGACATGGAGCATTAGATTGTATTGTCTTTGAGGTTATTTCCTTCCATAATTTAATCAAAGAGCCATAATCTCTCTTAATTTCTTTAAGTCCCATTGACTCGCCTGCAGTTCTAATAATTACTCCCATACCATTTTCAATTTTTAATTTACTTAAAATATCTTTAAGTTTTTTTCTGAGTTTTAAATCTATAATTTTTCTAGAAATACCACCACCTTTATTGGTATTGGGCATTAATACACAATATTTTCCTGCCAAAGATAGTCTGGTAGTAACAGCTGCACCTTTATTACCTCTCTCTTCTTTAACAACTTGAATTAAAATTACCTGATTACTTTTTATTACTTCCTGAATACTATATTTTCGATGAAAAATTACCGGTTTATCTTTTTTGACTGCTTTAAAATTTTTTTTTCTTTTGACTTTGATCTGATTATAATCTTCCAAAGGCTTATAATTGAAAAAATCAAATATTTTAGATAAAAAACCTTTATGATCTGAATTTTCTAAATTACTGGACTTTGAATCAGTATTTGTATCAGAAAAGTTTTCTTCAAGTAAGTTTTCATTTTCTTCATCTTCAGAAACGATAAGGCTCTGCGAATCTTTAAATTCTTGTTCCAATAATTTTTTTTTATCAGAAGTAGGAATTTTAAAATAATCTGGATGAATCTCGTTGTAAGATAAAAAACCATGTTTTTTTGCACCATAATCAACAAAAGCAGCTTGAAGAGAGGGTTCTACTCTAATAATTTTTGCTAAATAAATATTTCCTTTGACTCTTTCATTTTTAAAATTTTCAGATTCATAATCTATTAATTCATTGTCATTGATAATTGCAACCCTGACCTCGTTCTTTGGGTTGACATCTATAAGCATATTTTTCATTTGTTAAATCCTTTAAACTTATTCTAATTATTATTTAAACTTACATAAACACAAAAAAAAAAGAACATATTGTTTTTTTTTTTTTTAAACCACTATATTTAGTATTATTAATACAAAAAACTTAAATTGAAAGTTTTCTTTAACATTATAATATATTTTTTATTTTTTTTTTACAGTAGTGAATTATTTTCGACTGAATTAATTAATATAAGATATGGTTCTAATGCAGAAGTAAATAGGGTTGTCCTTGACCTTTCAAATGATGTTACATTCAAAAATGAGATAGGGGACAATCAAATCAAAATAATTTTTGATAAGAAAATTTTTTTTAAAAAAAATTACAAAAAAAACAATGATTTAAATGAACTGAAGCTAGATAATGATTCAAATGTTGTGGTGCTTTTATTTAAAAAAAAAATTCATTCCCCAAACATATATTTTTTAAAAAAAAAACAAAATAAATTTGCTAGATTAGTAATAGATTACTCAAAGAAACAAAAAAAAAAAAGATTGTAATTATTGACCCAGGTCATGGTGGGAAAGATTCGGGAGCTGTTGGGGTTAATAAGATTCTTGAAAAAAATATAACACTTCAAGTAGGTCTGCTATTAAAAAATGAATTTAATAGAAATGGTAACTTTAAAGTTATAATGACAAGAGAAAGAGATAAATATTTAAAACTTAGGGAAAGAACTCAAATAGCAAAAAAAAGTAATGCAAGTATTTTTATTTCTCTTCATGCTGATTATAATAGAAATAAAAGAACCAGAGGTATTTCTCTATATACTCTTTCAGAAAAAGCCTCAGATAAAGAGGCTGAAGCTTTAGCTAAAAGAGAAAATAGGTCTGATTTTTTAGGAAATGTTGACCTTTCGTCCGAGAGTTCTGAGGTTACAAATATATTAATTGATTTAACAAAACGTGAAACATTAAACCAATCGAGTCATCTTGTAAATTTTATGATAAAAGAATTTAGGAATGAAATGAATTTATTAAATAGAACACATAGGTTCGCTGGTTTTGCAGTTTTAAAATCTTTAGATATACCATCTGTTTTAATTGAAATGGGATATCTTTCAAACAAAGATGATTCCAGACTTTTAATTAATAAAAATTATCAGAAGAAGATATCGCAAAACATTGTAAAAGCAGTAAGAAATTACTTTAATTGGATAGAAAAAAATAAATAGGTTCAATAGTGTTTAAAAAAATAATTAATTATATTTATGCTTTTTTAATTTTAATTTTTGCAGGCTTTTTTTCATTAGTTTTTATTCTACTTTTTTTTGGAAAAGATTTACCAAGTTTTGACAAGCTCTCTTCTTACAAGCCAAGGCTAGTATCAAAAATTTATACATCAAATGGTAATTTCCTTGAGGATTATTCAAACGAAAATAGAGTATTTATTGACTATAACGAAATTCCAACAGAGTTAATTAATTGTTTTTTAGTTTCAGAGGATATAAATTTTTACAATCATTTTGGTGTAGATTACAAGGGAATTGCAAGAGCTTTTCTGAAGAATATTTCTAATACATTTACTGATAAACGTTTGGAGGGAGCTTCAACAATAACTCAACAAGTCGCTAAAAACTTTTTACTAACAAATGAAATCTCTTATTCTAGAAAAATTAAAGAAATTATAATTGCTTTCAGAATGGAAAGAGTTCTAACAAAAGAACAAATTATGGAACTTTATTTGAATGAAATTTACCTCGGTAACGGTTCTTATGGCATTGCCTCTGCCTCTTTAGATTACTTTAATAAATCTGTTTCTGATTTACAACTTCATGAAATGGCAATGCTAGCGGCACTTCCTAAGGCACCAACTACTTATAACCCCTATAGAAACCCTATAAGAGCTTTGAAAAGAAGAAATTGGGTTTTGAAAAGATTATTAGATGAAGAGTTTATAAATTTAGCAGAGTATTCGTCAATACTAAATAATGAGATTAAATTGTCAAAAAACCAAAAAATATTAAATAAAAATGCAACCTTTTTTAAAGAGGAGGTAAGAAGAGATATAATTTCAATGTTCAATGAAGAAAAACTTTATGACAGTGGTTTGACAATAATGACAACAATTGATGAAAATTTTCAACTTAAAGCAGAGAAGGCTTTTCGAAATGGCTTAAAAAATTTTACCAAAAGATCTGGTTGGAACGGACCCTTGAGAAATATAAAAATCGATAAAAATTTTAAATGGAATGAGGCTATAGCTTCTTTTAAAAAGCCTGCTGGTTTGTTCAATGATGAATTAGCTTTGGTTAAAAAAGTCAATCCTGAATTTATTAATGTTGTTACGAAAGAAAATAACGAAATAAAAATCAATACAAAACAGATGCAAATAGTTAAATTAAAAAAAATTAATTGTAATAAAATATTTAAAGTTGGTGATTTAATTGTAATCTCTTTTAACAAAAAAAGTAAAGAATATGAACTAAGTCAGATCCCAAAGGTTAATGGCGGGATGATTGTTATTGAAAATAATACTGGCAGAGTTTTGGCAATGGTTGGTGGTTATGACTCAAGTTCTTCATTCAATAGAGTAACTCAAGCTAAAAGACAACTAGGATCATCTTTTAAACCCTTTGTATATATAGCTGCATTAGAAAACGGATATTCGCCTGTAAGTAGAATTTTAGATGCTCCTTTTGTTATTGATGATCATTCTAAAGATGGTGTTTGGAGACCAACAAACTACGGAGAAAAGTTTTATGGACTGAGTACACTGAGACTTGGTATTGAAAAATCTAGAAACCTAATGACCATAAGATTAACTGATCAAATTGGTCTGGAAAAAGTTGCTGACCTCTCTACAAAATTAAATATTTACAATGACTTTCCCTTTCTAATTTCAAGTTCATTAGGTTCTTTAGAGAGCTCACTGATTAAAATAACATCGGCATATTCATCTATTGCAAATGGAGGTTTTAGATTTAAACCGAGGTTGATAGATGTTATATATGATAACGCTGGTAAAATAATTTATAAAGGAGACAAAAGAAATTGTATTAATTGTAAATTTGAATCAAATGAGCAATATACTCAATCATATTTAAATAATATTCCTTTCCCAGAGATTAGACATAATAGTGAGAGGATATTTTCCGAGGAATCAGCCTATCAAATGGTTTCTTTTCTTATGGGTGTTATAGAAAGAGGGACAGCAAAAAATATTAATAATTTTGATTTTCAAATTGCCGGAAAAACTGGAACAACAAATGAAAATCAAGACGCATGGTTTATTGGTTTTTCCTCGGAGATTACAGTTGGTGTTTTTGTTGGATTTGATGTGCCTAAGTCTTTAGGTAAATTTGAAACTGGATCAAAAGTTGCGGCTCCTATTTTTGAAGAATTTCTTCAGAATGTTTACAAAACTAAGAAACCCAAACCGTTTAACATACCAAATTCTATTAAGTTTATTAATATTGATATTGCGACAGGTAAACCAAGTAATAAAAACTTCATAACCGAATCCTTTAAAAGTAATTTTAATTTTGATAATAATTATGAAGAAAAAAAAAGTACAGGTGATGAATTTGAGTTTAAAGGTTTTTATTGATGAAATATGAGATTTTAGAGATTTCAAATAGTATTAAGGTTTTATTAAAAAACCTAAGGGGGTATGTTTGAAAGAAAAAATATTAAACAAGAGTTACAAAACTTAAATACAAGTATTCAAAGCGAAAGTAACTGGAACAAGTATGACAAAATAAGTAAGGATTTAAAAAAACAAAATTATTTATTAAACTTTCTTAATTCTGTTGAAGAATTTGAAAAAAACTATTCAGACACACTTGAACTTTTAAAAATTACTGATGAAAATATTAGTAAAGATATGTATGAGGAGTTAGAAAATGAGTTAAGGGTTCTGGAAAAAAAAATAAATACTCTGCATGTTCAAACCTTAATGTCTGGTAAAGCTGACTCAAGGAATGTATTAGTTGAGATTCATTCCGGTGCTGGAGGGGTAGAGGCACAAGATTGGGTTGAAATGTTATTAAGAATGTATTCTAGGTGGGGTGAGTCAAAAAAATTCAAAATACAAATAGTTGATCAAAGTATTGGAGATGAAGCTGGTTTAAAGTCAGTAACTATAAAAATTGATGGTGAAAAAGCTTATGGTTGGCTGAAACTTGAAAATGGTGTTCATAGACTAGTTAGAATTTCACCATTTGATTCTCAATCAAGAAGACACACAAGTTTTGCTTCAGTTTTTTGTTATCCTGAAGTCGACAATTCCGTAAGTATAAAAATAGTTGAAAAGGATTTAAAAATTGACACTTTTCGAGCCTCAGGTGCTGGTGGTCAGCATGTAAATACAACTGATAGCGCAGTCAGAATTACCCATTTACCAACTAAAATTGTAGTTCAATGTCAAAGTAATAGATCCCAACATCGCAATAAGTCAGTTGCTATGGAAATGTTAAAGTCTAAGTTGTATGAACTTGAGTTGTCGAAAGAAGATGAAGAAAATAAAAAAGCGAGGACAGAAAAGAGCGATATTAGTTGGGGTAATCAAATTAGATCATATGTAATGCAACCGTATACAATGGTTAAAGATCACAGAACGAAGTTAGAAGTTTCAGATGTTAATGCTGTACTTGACGGTAATTTAGATAAATTACTTGAGGCGCAATTAATTTTAATGAATTAGTCTATACTGTCTAAAAAATTTAAAACTTCGTTAACGTGATTTTTAACTTTAACATTTCTCCAAACTTTTATTAATTTTGAATTTTCGTCAAATAAAAAAGTGGAGCGTTCTATCCCCATATATTTTTTGCCATACATGGATTTTTCGACCCAAACTCCAAATGCGTCACAAATTTTTCCATCATCATCAGAAGCTAAATCAACTGTTAAGTTGTGTTTTGACTTGAATTTTTCATGTTTTGTAACAGAATCTTTTGAAACACCTAATATTATTGTATTAAATTTTTGAAAATTACTTTTATTTTCTGAGAATTCAATAGCTTCTTTTGTGCAGCCTGGGGTATCATCCTTTGGATAAAAATATATGACAACTTTATTACCTGAAAATGATTTATTGGTCATAAAACTATCATCTCCAGTTTTAAATTTTAGATTGGTTAGTTTATTTCCAAGTTTCATTTGAATTAATTTTAGTATATTTTTGCTCTTAACTGATATATTTAATAAATATTATTATGAATCTAAAATATTTAAAGAGTTTTTCTTATTTTTTCTCAATATTTTTTTTAGCAGTTATTACTTTTTTAACAATATTTACTTTTGTAATATCTGAGAAACCTTTAAAGATAAATTTTCTCAATTTATTTGATAGACAAAGTTCAATTTTAAAAAAACATAATATTGAAGAAATTGGTGATATTTTTGTAAGCTTTAATAAAAAATCAAAAAGATTTGAATTTTTAGTTGAGAATTTACTAATTAAAGATTTTTTTTTCCCCCACCTTCTTTTATCCTTAGATTTGAGTTTTGATAAATTTTTTAATACTTCCTTAAAAATATATGATGGACAAATCAAATATATTGTAAAAAAAGAATCTAGTTCTGATTCTAAAGAATTAAGAATAACAGAATATATTGAAAATTTTGTAGATTTTAATATTTTAAATAAATTTTCAGAATTAGAAATAATTAATAATAAAATAACAATAATAAACAAAAACGATTTCAAATTTCAGTATACCCTTGATCTAAACTATAAAAAAAATGAAATTTTTGGCGCTCTAAGTGAATTTGAAAATGTTAAAAATCAATTGAGTTTTTTGATATTAAATAAAGAAGAGTTTTTTACAAAAATTAGGGCTAATAATTTTAATATGAATTTCTTGGAACCTTTCTTTGAGAATGAATTGGTCTATTTTGGAGATTTAAAATTGTCAGGATACACTCAGGTTGGTGGAAAAAATATTGACCAAATAGATAATTTTAATTTTGATTTTCAACTTGATGGTGACATTAGCTACTTGACTAATTTAAAAACAAAAAAAATATTTTTTAAAAATAACCCTCTGACTGGCTCATTATATGAAAATAAGATCGATATTTCATTTAATTTTTTAGAGAATAAATCAAATTTTAAATTAGGTTTAAAAAAGAAAAAAAATGAAAATGTTTTGCTCTATTTAGGAATTGATACAATTGAGGTTAAAAACTTATTGAGTGTTTGGCCAAAAAATTTAGCTAATTCAACTTTTAATTGGATGAATGAAAATTCAAATGGAATTATAAAAAATGTAATAATTAATTTAGAAACAGAATTTATTGATAATGATTTTTTTGTAAAAAATGTTATGGGTACTTTTGATTGCCAAAATATTGAAATATCTTATATGGATTCGATGCCATCAGTTCAGAATATTAATGGTCATGCAGAAATGTTTAACGATAAAGTAATTTTTTATATTAATTCTGGTGAATCAAATAATCTTTTGCTAACAAATGGAAAAGTTAATTTATATAACCTAGATACAGATTTTGAAAAAGCAGATATTTCCCTTGATATAGTTTCTAAAAACTTTGATACTGTTGAGTATTTAAAACTAACAGATATTGAAAAAAAAAGTTATTCAAAATTAGAAAAAATTTCCGGTGATGTTAACTTAAATTTAATACTTAAATTTCCTCTTTTAGTTGATTTATCAGTCGATCAAATTGAATATGGTGCAAAGGCAACAATTAATGATGGTAGTTTAAATAATTTGTATAAAAATTATTCTATAAATGACTTGAATTTAAAAATAAATGTTAATGAAGACTTAATTGATTTTAATGGAAAGGGGGTAATACTGAATTCATCTTTAATATTTAATGGAGAACAGAAAACGGTTGGAACAAAAATAGTTGACAATATTAGTGGAAACTTAATTCTTGATGGAAGCTCAGTTGAATCAATTTTTTCTAATATGATTGAAAAATCCTCTGGCTCAATAAATATGGATTTCTCTATCGACAGCGCTGAAGATAAATTAAAAATAGATGGTATTGGATATACTGATAATTTTAATTCAGAATCAGAATTTTTAGGACCTAATTTAAATTTTAAAGGAGGAAAGTTAAGATTTCTTATTAACCCATACGATGATAAATATTCTGGTTTTTTTGATCTTCAAACAAATAATATTGATATTGAAATTAATACTGTTTTTATAGATTCAGATTTAATTTCTGCCAAGATAAATAAATTGAAAACTCCCAAACAAGATTTTGAAATGGAATACAATTCCAAAGACTCTAAAATTAAAATTTATGGAAGTAAAATTGCTTTACCACAGCTAAATATCCAAAAGTCATCACAGTCATTCTTTGATTTTATTAATCTTGATTTAAGTCTTGAGGTTGATAAATTATTGATTAATGATAATAAATTTTTTGAATCAATAATTGAATTTAAAAAAAAAAATGATGAGTTTATTTATCTTGATATAGAATTAAAAGGTGAGAAAGATTATCACACAGTGGGTATTTATGATGAATTTAACAAAAGAAAATTTCTTCTGGAATCAAATTACGCCCCTGGTTTATTAGATATAATTGGTGTTAGCATTGACTTGCACAGAGGAAGTTTAAGAGTTGAAGGAGAAAAACCAATTGGCTCGGATTTATTCAAAGGGAAGGTTGCTGGCAATGATTTGGTTTTTTTGGAAGCACCATTATTTGCTGATTTTATAAGTTTATTTTCGCTCAAAGGGTTGGCTCAAAAATTAAAAGATGGAGGAATTATTTTTGAAGATTTGAATGCCCGATATGAATTTTCTAATAGCAAATTGAGATTAATTGATAGTTTAATAAAAGGCAGTGAGCTTGGCCTCAGTTTTGATACAGTTGTGGGATTAAAAGATGATTATTTTCTAACCACTGGCACGATAATACCTGCGTATACACTAAATACATTAATTACAAATTTTCCAATTGTTGGGGATATAATTACAGCTGGAGAACCTGAAGAGGGTTTATTAGGAGCTAATTTCAAAATAGAAAAAAAAGACGGAGATTATGATATGTCTTATAACCCCATCTCAGTTTTTGTTCCAAATCTTTTCAAAAACTTCTTAACAGATTAGTTCAACTATTCCGTAATTTTTTTTTCCAACATAAACAACAAGAAATTTTTTTTTATTTTTTTCATCACTTTGAAAACTTTCAGAGGTAAGAGTTGCATCCTTTTCTGTAATTATTTCATTATTAATTTTTATAGCACCTTGTAAAATCAATCTTTTTGCCTCTCCATTAGATTTACATAAATTTAAATTGACCAAAACTTCTTTTAAATTAGCCTTAAATTTTTTTGTATTTTTAAAAACTAGTTTTTTATCACAATTTTTAATGGTTTCCTCATCAAGTTCCTTATTAACTAAAATCTTTTTTGCCTCATATTCAGCTTCTTTAGATTTCTGTTCTCCGTGGCAAATTTTAGTAACCTCGTTAGCTAAGATAATTTTTAAGTTATTTAATTCTGACCCTTTATAATCTTTAAACTTTTGAATTTTCTCGGTTTCAATATCAGTAAATAAATAAAGAAACTTTATAACATCTTCATCACTAGTATTTCTCCAGTACTGCCAAAAGTTTTGGATATTTAATTTTTCTTCTGAAAGCCAAATAGCTCCACTCTCTGATTTACCCATTTTTTTTCCATCAGTGGTTGTTATAAGAGGTGAAGTAAGGCCAAAAATATCTTCAGTTTTTTCCAATTTCTTTATTAAATCAATTCCTGAAACGATATTTCCCCATTGATCAGATCCACCAAATTGTACTTTACAGTTATGGTTTCTATATAACTCTAAAAAATCAAATGCTTGGAAAATAGAATAATTGAATTCTAAAAAACTAAGATTTTGTTCTCTATTCAGCCTTTGTTTTATAGATTCTAGAGATAACATTTTATTAACGGAGAATTTACTTCCAATATTTCTAAGAAAGTCTATGAGTTTAAGTGTTGAGAGCCATTGATAATTATCAACAAGAATCGCTGAGTTGGTTTTTGAATTTTTAAATGAAATAAATTTTTCAAAAATTTTTTTAAGATTTTTTTTATTTTTTATGATTTCTTTTTTGGAAAGAATTTTTCTTGTATCATCTTTACCAGATGGATCGCCAATAAGAGTTGTTCCACCTCCAAGTAGTACAATTGGTTTATGCCCAAATCTTTGAAAATTTCTTAATATCATTAATGGTAAAAGTGATCCAACATGCAAACTATCTGAAGTACAATCAAAACCAATGTATCCAGTGGTTGCTTGTTTTAAAGTTTTTTGTAGAGAAATTTCGTTTGTACATTGACTTACAAAACCTCTTTTTTTTAAAAAATTTAAAAATTCTCCATTATTTGTTGTCATAGTGTGGTTATAATATTTAAAAATGAAAAGAAAAGAGTTTTATGCATTAGGTATAATGAGTGGAACATCGTTAGATGGTTTGGATCTATCTTTAATCAAATCAGATGGTAAAGCAAAAGTAAATATAATTCAGACTAGATATTTTAAGTTTGATAAAAAAATGAAAATTTTATTACATGATTTAATCTTAAAATCTAGAAATATTGATGTTAATTTAATTGAAAAAAATAAATTATTCAAATTTGTTAATTTAAAATTTAGTGAATATTTGATTAAAAAAATAAAACTTTTTTTTTTATCTAGCAAATGCAAAATTGAAAGAGTTAGTGTTTTAGGTATTCATGGAAATACAATTATTCACAGTCCTAGAAACAAAAAGTCTATACAACTTGGAGATTATAAATTAATTTCCAAAACTTTGAAAATACCAATTATTCATGATTTTAGATCAAGGGATATTATGTTGGGAGGTGAAGGTGCACCTCTTGTTCCAATATTTCATAAAGCTATTTTCTCACAAAAAAATAAAAGAATATTTGTGATAAATATTGGTGGTGTTTCAAACTTTACATATTTAAATGGAAAAAATAAATTTATTGCTGGGGATATTGGTCCAGGAAATACTCTTATTGATAATTATTGTTTAAAAAACTTTAACATGGACTTTGATAAAGATGGTTTATTAGCAAAAAAAGGAAATGTTGATTTTGAATTGGTTAAAAAATGGCTAAAAAGAAAAATATTTAATAAAGACTTTCCAAGATCATATGATGTAAGTGATTTTGATATTACCAAATTTTTAGGAAGTAATTTTTTATCTGCAAATGACTGTTTAAGAACTTTAACTTTTTTTTCGGCAAAGCTAATATCTCAGCTTAAATTTGTTTTTAGACATGAGGTTGATTACTGGATTTTTGCTGGTGGAGGAGTAAAAAATAAAACATTAATGGAAGATCTTAAAAAATTATTAAATGTTAATGAACTCCTAACTTCTGAAAATTTTGGTTTTGATTCATGCTACTTGGAAGCATCAGCATTTGCTTACATTTCTATTAGAACATTAATAGGTCTTCCATCAGCTTTTCCAAATACAACTGGTTGTTTAAAGAAAAATATTTGTGGTGAGATCTTTTTTCCTGAATTTATTTAATGCAATATTTTTTAACCTTTTCGATAACCTTATCTTCATGATTATTAAAAAAATGGTCTGACGATTTTATAGCCTCTTGTTTGACATCAATTGATTTTTGCTGGTTTAAACGCTTTACGACATCCTTAATTAAATTTACTTCAATAAGAGAGTCTTTATCAGCATTAATTATAATTCCTGAGGCAGGGCAGGGTGCAAGGAAGTTAAAATCGTATTTACCAACAGGTGGACTTATTAAAACAAATTTTAAAATTTCTGGTCTTCTCATCAAAAGTTGCATTCCAACCCATGCTCCAAATGAGATACCACAAATCCAATATTCTTGAGATTCATGGTTTTGGTTTTGAAGCCAATCAAGCGCAATTGCTGAGTCTGCTAGTTCTCCCTCACTTCCATCATGCTCTCCATCTGACATACCAACACCTCTAAAATTAAATCTAAGTGTGGAAAAGCCAATATCTGAGAAAAGTTTATGTAGTTTTAATGAAAGTGGGTTGTTCATATTTCCACCATGACCTGGGTGGGCATGTAATATAAGAATAGTTGGAGAATGTGATCTGTTATTGTGTGTGTAATGTCCTTCTAATCGACCTAGCGGTCCGTTTAATAAGATTGATGGCATTTAAACTTGACTATTTTAGTAGGATATATTATTTATTAGACTTTATATTATAGATTTTTGTAAATGTCAAAAAATTTTTTTAAATTGATTAAAACTGACCTTTTTGCAGCAAAAACAAGAGATCCGGCTGCACGCTCATACATGGAAATTATATTAACTTATTCTGGTTTTCATGCCTTATTTATCCACCGTTTGTGCCATCTTTTGTGGAAATTAAAATTGAAACTTTTGGCAAGATTTATTGCAAACTTATCCAGAATAATTACTTCAATAGAGATTCATCCTGCTGTTGAAATTGATCAAGGCTTTTTTATAGACCATGGTTCAGGTTTGGTTATAGGTGAAACAACTACCATCGGAAAAGATGTAACGGTTTATCAACAAGTTACTTTAGGAGGTTTATCCCCTTCAATAGATTCTTTTTCTCAAAGAAACGTAAAGAGGCATCCCACAATTGGTGACAATGTTATAATTGGTTCTGGTGCTCAAGTTCTTGGACCAATTTTAGTTGGAAAAAACTCTAGGGTCGGTACTAATGCTGTTGTTTTAAAAAACGTACCTGAAAACTTTACATATGTTGGTATTCCTGCAAGAAGAGTGGAATCTGAAACTATTAAAGATGAAACCTTCGAGGCCTACGGTATTTCCGGTGGAAAAATAGATGATCCTAATAAAAAAAGTATTTTAGCATTATTTAATGAAATTCATATATTAAGCGAAAAAATAAATAAATTAAAATCTAAAGTTTCAAATTTTCCATTGTCTGATAAAAAAATAAATTTGGGAAAAAAAGAAAAACAAAAATATAAAGGAAAAATTGAAAAATGAAGCTTACTTCTAAAGGGAGATTTGCAGTTACTTCACTTGTTGATATTGCATTAAATTCAGTAGGAGGAAAACCTGTTAGTCTTTCTGAAATAGCAAACAGACAAAATATTTCATTGCCATTCCTTGAACAAATTTTCTATTCTTTAAAAAAAAATGGAATTGTAAAGAGTGTAAGAGGTCCGTCTGGAGGTTATCTTTTCGCTAAAAGACCAGATTTTATAATGATTTATGATGTAATTAGTGCGATTGACGAAGATTTAAAAATTACTAGATGTAATGGCATTGACTATGGATGTATACCAACAAAAAAAAAAAGTAAATGTTTAACCCATAACTTATGGAATAATTTAACTAATCATATATTATCTTTTCTAAGTTCTGTTTCGATACTTGATGTTTCTAAAAATAGTTATGATTCAATTTTTAGTGTTACAGATAGAATTGATAAAGAGAATATTATGGAAGTAAGAAAGTGATTTTGTTTGAAAGATATAGATTGAATTTTTTAAATTCAATAATAAATAATGCTTTTAATGATAATTCTAAATGGTAAAAATAAATAGTAACATATATTTTGACTATCAGGCTACAACACCGGTTGATCCAAGGGTTTTAAAAAAAATGCTTCCGTACTTTAATGATATTTACGGTAACCCACACTCAAGAAATCACTCATATGGATGGCATGCAGAGGAAGCTGTTGAATTAGCTAGAGAGCAAATATCTGAAATTATTAGTGCTAATCCAAAAGAAATAATATTTACATCTGGAGCCACGGAGTCCAATAATCTTGCCATCAAAGGTTTGGCAGAGTTTTATGGCGATAAAAAAAAACATATTATAACCTGTGTAACAGAACATAAGTGTGTACTGGAATCATGTCGCTATTTGTCAGAAAAAAAAGGCTTTAAGGTAACTTATTTACCAGTTAATACAGACGGATTAATCGATCTTAATTTATTGAAAAAGTCAATCACAAAAGAAACACTTTTAGTTTCAATAATGGGTGTTCATAATGAAATTGGTGTAATACAACCACTTAAAGAAATTGGAAAGATTTGTCGAGATAATGATACTTTTTTTCATACTGATTGCGCTCAAGCAGTTGGGAAAATTGACCTGAATGTTGAAGAAATGAACATCGATTTAATGAGCATTTCTGGCCATAAGATTTACGCACCTAAAGGAGTAGGGGCACTTTATATTAGAAGAAAACCAAGGGTAAGAATTTTAGGTATGATGAGTGGAGGAGGGCAAGAAAGAGGAATGAGATCCGGAACTTTGTCTCCTGCTTTATGTGTTGGTCTTGGTGAAGCGTGCAGAATTTATTCCAAAGAAATGAAATCTGAAAACCAGAAACTAGAAAAATTGAAAAATTTGATGTTAACTGGAATCAGAAAATCTTGTTCAGATATTTATCTTAACGGATCAGCTCAACATAGAGTTCCTGGAAATTTAAACCTTAGTTTTGCATATATAGAAGGTGAATCACTAATGATGGGAATTAAAAACCTTGCAGTATCCTCAGGCTCGGCTTGTACCTCAGCTTCTTTGGAACCATCTTACGTTCTCAAAGCACTTGGAGTAGAGGAAGAACTTGCACACACTAGTCTTAGAATTGGATTAGGAAGATTTACAACCGAGGCAGAGGTTAAGATGGCTGTTAACCAGATTGTTGGCGAGGTGAAAAGACTGAGATCCCTTAGTCCATTGTGGGAGATGGCTCAAGATGGAGTCGATTTAAGTAAAATAAAATGGGCAGCACATTAATTAACAGAAAGGAAATATCATGGCTTACAGCAAAAAACTGATAGATCATTACGAAAACCCCAGAAACGTTGGGTCTATGGACAAAGAAAGAAAAGAAGTCGGAACCGGACTTGTTGGTGCCCCCGCATGTGGAGATGTAATGAAACTCCAAATTAAAGTTAGTGATTCCGGAGTCATTGAGGATGCTAAATTTAAAACTTTTGGTTGTGGTTCTGCCATTGCTTCAAGTTCTTTAATCACTGAGTGGGTTAAGGGAAAAAATATTGATCAGGCCTCTGAAATTAAAAACACTGAGATTGCTAATCATCTTGCCTTACCTCCTGTAAAAATTCATTGTTCAGTTCTAGCTGAGGATGCTATTAAAGCGGCCATTGCAGACTACAAGGATAAGAATAAAAAATAAATGATTACAGTTACTTCTAATGCACTTAATCAGATAAAAAGACTGATAACATCTAGAGCTAATAGACCACTTGGAATAAAGGTTGGAATAAATACAAAAGGATGCTCTGGTCTTTCCTACACTTTAGATTACGTTGACCAAATTGATTCAAAAGATGAAGTTTTTACCTTCGACGACATCAAAATCTTTGTAGATCCCAAATCATCGTTATTTCTTATTGGTACTGAGGTTGATTATGTAGAGGGTGAGCTTGAGTCTGGCTTTAAATTTGTTAACCCCAATGAAAAAGGTAGGTGTGGTTGTGGAGAATCTTTCCACGTCTAGTTTTTGTAATGGAATCTTCAAAAAGCTGCTGGAAATGCAAAAATAAAATAGATTTTAATTCATTTTTATGTAGTAAGTGTAACACTGTTCAGCAATTATTTGATTTAAACCCATATGATATTTTTTCACTAGAGAAAAAGTTTGATATAGATAACGACTTACTTGAAGATAAATATCTTGAACTTCAAAACATTTTACATCCTGATAAATTTATAAATTACTCCGAAAAAGAGAGATCTTTGTCAAATGCTCACAGCTCAAACATTAATAATGCTTATGAAAAACTCAATAACAATGTTAGTAGAGTTAAATTATTGCTCAGTATAAATGGTTATGACACTGCTGAAGATGATAGATCATTTAAAGATACTTCAATGTTGGAAGAAATAATGGAACTCCAAAATAAATGTATGTCCATTCAAAATGATAGTGAATTTGAAAAATTAAAATCTCAACTTGAATTAAAAATAGAAGATGAAAAAAAAAAAATAACAACTTTTTTTAATCAAAAGAACTTTGAGGAAGCTCATAAAACTAGTATAAAGCTATCGTATTTAGAGAAAATAAAGGATAATTTAGTTAAATAAAATGAACTTAATCAATATAGGTGACCCTCTTAAAAAACAAGAATCTTTTTTTTGCTTAGGAATTGATTTTGGCACAACTAATTCCGTTTGTTCTGTAAAGATTGATAACAAAATAATTTTCATTGAGGATTTTAATGAAAAAATCATACCCTCTATTGTTTTCTATGAAAATGAAAAAGCATTAGTTGGAAATCAAATATCAAAAGAAATAAAAACTAACAAAATTGTTTTTTCAATTAAGAGATTCTTTGCAAAGAACCCAGATAAGAAAGAATCATTCACTGATGATAAAGTAGAAAAGTCTCCTGTTGAGATAGCAAAGGAAATTTTTTCATATATCAAAAGTAGATCCCAAAAGTTTTTAAGAAAAACAATCAATGATTGTGTTTTAACAGTACCCGCTTACTTTGATGAGAAAGCTCGATCAGGAATTATGAGAGCAGCATTTATGTCGGGTTTGAATGTTAGAAGATTAATCAACGAACCGACAGCTGCTGCTTTTGCTTATGGCTTAGAAAAAAAAAAAAGAGGTTTATTTTTAGTATATGATCTAGGTGGTGGTACATTTGATGTTTCATTACTTAAACTTAGAGATGGTATTTTTAAAGTTATTGGTTCAAGTGGAGATGCAAATCTTGGAGGGGATGATTTTGACTCTCTTTTTGGAAGTCTGATACTACATAAATATTTTCAAATTCCATTAAGCGATTTAATTTATGAGGAAAAAATAAAATTTTTGAAAAATTGTAAGTTATACAAAGAAAGGTTATTGAAGGAAAATTCTTTTGAAGAGAAGATAATTATAAATGGCAAAAAAAATGAAATCAAAATTGATAGTCAACTATTAGATGAATCTTTAAACGATTTAGTTAACAAAACTATCATTATTGTGAAAAACTTATTGAAGGAATGCAATATTGATTTAGAAAAAATAAATGGATTCATCCTAGTTGGAGGTTCAACAAGACTACACATAATTAAAAAAAAATTATCAAAGGAATTTGATAAACCAATTTATGATGAACTAGATCCTGATTTAGTTGTATCACAAGGTGCAGCACTTCATGGCTTTGAACTCTTAAATGGATCAAAAAATCTGTTGTTAGATGTGACACCTTTATCCTTAGGAATTGATACAATGGGGGGGCTAATGGAAAAAATTATCCCAAGAAATTCTGCAGTTCCATCTATTCGAGAACAAGTGTTTACCAATAATGAAAATGGACAAACATCGATTAAGATTAAAGTTATTCAAGGAGAAAGGGAGGTATCTGAGGACAATAGTGTTTTAGGAGAATTTATACTATCAGGTCTTCAACCCAAACCAGCAGGTACTCATAGAATAAATGTTAGATTTTCTCTAGATGCGGACGGCATTTTATTTGTTACAGCATTAGATGAGAATTCACAAAAAGAAAACAGTTTGGTTATAAAAACTAATAATGACTTATCAATTAAGGAAATGAGATCAATTGTTGAATCAAGTATAAAAAATGCAAAAAAGGATATGGATTTAAGATTTCTTATTGAAACAAAGATTAAAGCTACAAAGTTAATAAATGAATTAAAAAATGTAGAAGATCTTATGTACAAATTATGCTCAAAAAAAGAAATTCAAAACATAAATAAAATTATTAAAATGATGAAAGTTGAGTTAAGCAGTGATAACAAAGAAAAAATTGAGAATTTGACTGAAAATTTGAATGAGAGTACAAAAGAGTTTGCTGAAAAAATAGTTAATAAAAACTTTTCAAATTTTGTTGGAAAAGAAATTAATCAATTGGACTAATATTATGACAAAGATTATTTTTATTGAACCAGATGGTAAAGAAAAAGTTGTAGAGGCACAAAATGGTTTGTCTCTTTTGGAAGTTGCCCATAATAATGGCGTTTTGCTTGAGGGAGCATGTGAAGGTTCACTTGCATGTTCAACCTGTCACCTGATAGTAGAAAAGGATTTTTTTGATAAACTTCCAGATCCCTCTGAGGAAGAGGAGGATATGCTTGATTTAGCTTGGGGGCTTACTCATACCTCTCGTCTAGGTTGCCAAATAATAGTAAGTGATGAACTAGATGGTATGAAAGTTAAGATTCCAACTGGAACAAGAAATATGAGCGTTTAAAATGGGTTTAAAATGGACAGATTCAATTGAGATTGCAATACAATTAGAGGAACTTTATCCCAACGAGGATAATTTAAATCTAAGATTCACTGATTTACATAAATGGGTTGTTGGGTTAAAAGATTTTGATGATGATCCAGATTCCTCCAATGAAAAAATACTAGAATCCATACAAATGGCATGGATTGATGAAAGAGACTAATGGAATTAAATTTTAATGAAATAATTAAACAAAATAATTTACCTAAAATTGGATCGAAAGTATTAGTAGCTATGTCTGGTGGGGTTGACTCTTCAGTAACAGCAGCAATACTTAAATCAGCTGGATATGATGTTATTGGTATTACTATGAAACTACATGAGACTAAAAGTGCTAAAAGCTCTAAAACTTGTTGCTCTGGAGTTGACATTGCAGATGCAAGAAATGTATCTAAAAAGCTTGCAATTAAACATTACGTAATAGATCTTCAGGATCGTTTTAAGGAATCAGTAATTAATGATTTTGTAAATAGTTATAAAAATGGAGAAACCCCTATACCTTGTATTAGGTGCAATCAAACAGTTAAGTTTGTAGATCTCTTGAATTTTGCTAAAAAAGTTGATTGCAAAGTTCTTGCAACTGGTCACTACATAAAGAGAGTTGAAACCAAAACAGGAATTAATTTGTTTCGTGCGGAGGACGATAAAAAAGATCAAAGTTATTTTTTATTTGCTACCACTCAAGAACAATTAAAAGTTCTAAGATTTCCTCTAGGATATTTTTCGAAATCAAAAATTAGAGATCTTGCAAAATTTTTTGGATTAAGTGTGGCTAATAAAAAAGATAGTCAAGATATTTGCTTTGTTCCTAGTGGAAATTATAAAAAATTTTTGCGAAAAAACTTAAATGCTCCATCGAAAAAAGGAAATATCGAAACCACTGAAGGAAAAACAATAGGAGTTCATTCTGGAATAACAGACTTTACAGTTGGTCAAAGAAAAGGGATTGGAGTTGGAGGAATAAAAGGCATAAATTCTAAAGACCCTTATTATGTTCTTGATATTGATAAAGTAAATAATAAGATAATTGTTGGTCCCAAAATTAAGCTAGCTAAATATTTAATATATCTGAAAGAAATTAATTTTATTTCGAATAATTTACCTTCCAACTCTTTTAGTGCTTTTGTTAAAATAAGATCACGTAACAATCTTATATCTGCAAAAGTAAAATATTATTCATTAAAAAATAAAACAGCTACCGTTGAACTTGATAAACCTGAGTATGGGGTTGCCCCAGGACAAGCTTGTGTTTTTTATAATAACAAAAAAAGGATTATAGGTGGTGGATGGATTTTTTCAGGTGAAAAAGTTTTATCTTAATAATAATCTTTTTTATAAAAATTTAGACTTTACTTGAAACTAATTTTTAATTTGGCAAAATTTGACTTTTGTTATATGTCATTATAAAGATAAAACAAAATTTTTTTGGCGGAGTAGCTCAGGTGGTTAGAGCAGCGGAATCATAATCCGCGTGTCGGGGGTTCAAGTCCCTCCTCCGCTACCATAAAACCTAGAGAGAGTAGGGAGTTCCATAGTTCTCAT
>MDSZ01057825.1_pt1 | contig 54712 bp, 51 predicted proteins | sample 811201 | NCBI WGS metagenome assembly MDSZ01 (sample SAMN05326647, study PRJNA326480) | marine metagenome | isolation source: seawater | place: Indian Ocean: North | collected 2010
GTTGACTCTTGATTAATTTTTGTGTGCTGCGTTGAAAGAGTTTTGTGTCTGCGCTAACTTCGATCAAAATAGTATCTATAGTAGTTTCCGTTGAACGAGTATCGAAAAAGTATTGTGAGGTCAGTTCTTAGGCGGGAGGGCGTCATCGCTTATCCTACTGAAGGTGTCTGGGGACTTGGCTGCCTGCCTGGTTCGAGGAAAGCGGTGATGCATTTGTTGGGGTTGAAGAAACGTTCTTGGCGTCAAGGATTGCTTATTGTTGCCGGTAATATCGATCAGTTCAGCGATTTTCTCGACGGTCTTGCTGAAAATCTCCGCCAGGAGTTGGCAGAAAATTGGCCCGGTCCAGTTACCTACCTCGTTCCTCATAAGGAAAGGGCGCCTAGTTGGATTGTCGGCGAGCACGACACTGTGGGACTAAGGGTTACAAACCATCCGCTCGTGCAGGAATTGTGCGCCATTGAGGGTCCTTTAGTCTCGACCTCAGCGAATATTTCATCTGAACCGTCGGCAATGTCAGCCGTAGAGGTAAGAAGATATTTCCGTGACCGCATCGATTATCTTGTGCCCGGAGATTTGGGTTCGCTAGGTGGACCGAGCGAAATTAGAATGTTGACAACTGGCGAGGTGCTTCGATGACTGCTCGCCTTGCTGTATTTGGAAACCCGGTTGAACATAGTCGTTCACCTTTAATACACGAAGCTTTTGGTAAACAAGCCGGCATAGATCTTCATTATGAAAAGGTGCTTGTCAATGATGGGGATTTTGAGAGGGAAGCCTCAGAATTCATGAAATTAGGTATTGGTTTTAATATTACAGTTCCTTTTAAGTCTGCAGCTTGGCAATTTGTTGATCATTGCTCTGATAAAGCGGCTCAGGCTCAGGCGGTGAATACTATCTTTCGCGACTCTCGAGGCATCTTGACGGGTGATAATACCGATGGGGAGGGCCTGGTTAGAGATTTAGTTTGCAACCTGGGCTGGGAGATCGAGTCAAAACATCTGTTGGTCCTCGGAGGCGGTGGTGCTGTAAGTGGTGTGTTGGGAGATCTCCTGGAAGCTGGCCCTTCCTCTATAGATCTTCTCAACAGAACGCACGAAAAAGCGACAATTCTGGCACAGAGGTTTGGCGATCCGCGTCTTAGATCGATCGAGAAAAATAGTCTTGCGGCAGGGTACGATCTGATAATTAATGGAACGTCTGCTGGATTAAGTGGTGAGGTAGTTGACCTGCCTGCACATATTGTGGGCGATCAAACTTGCTGCTACGACATGATTTATGGAGACTCGACGACAAGTTTCAATCATTGGTGCCTCAAGCAGGCAAGCTGCCAAGTTTCAGATGGACTTGGAATGCTAGTCGAGCAAGCTGGGTTAGCTTTCAGAATATGGTTTGGCATTGACGTAAATACTACCCGCGTCATTAAACTGCTTCGGGAGCAGCTTTAGTATTTACAAGACCATCGGGTATTTAATATCGTGGCTATAAATCGCATTCGCCCCTTCTAGGGCAAAGATGATTTCAAGATATCTGACTGTAACTAACGTGGTAGGGTAAATGGTATTGCGTTAATTCCAATAAATCATGACAAATCCACTATTACAGCTGGAGGGGCTGCCCTCTTTTCCCGAGATCCAAGCGGAACACATGCTTCCAGCGATAGAGTCTGTTGTTGCTGATGCGCGCTTGGGTATTGAGAAGATATTGATCTCTGATTTTCACACCTATGATTCTTTAGTTCATGTCCGCGAAGAGCTAGAGAGCCGGATCAATGAGGTTTGGTCGCCAATTAGTCATATGAATAGCGTAGTCAATTCTGAAGAGATAAGAACTGCGCACCAAGCAAGTCTGGAGATTCTGACGGCCTATCACACTGAGATCGGCCAGAATAAAGCGTTGTATCATGCGTATCAGAGCGTCAGAGCCAGTCAACAGTTTGAAATGTTGTCAATTGAGCAGCAAAAGGTGATCGATAACGCGTTGAGGGACTTCAAACTATCTGGTATCGATTTACCGGAAGTGGAACAGAGCGAATTTGCAACATTAACAAGACAGCTCTCGGAGCTTAGTAGTAGATTCAATAATAACGTATTGGATGCGACACAGGCCTGGACGAAGTTATTGGTTTACGAATCGGATTTACCCGGCATACCGGTCTCTTTATTAGGGTCTATGCGTGAAGCTGCTTCACTGAAAAATCAGGAAGGTTTTTTGGTGACGTTAGACATGCCTTGCTACAACGCTATTTTGACCTATTGTGATGATCGCGACCTTAGACACGAAGTTTATATTGCCTACGGTACACGGGCATCTAATCGCGGACCTCATAAGCCTGATTTTGACAACAGTTCTATAATCCAAGCTATTCTGTCGGCGCGTCTGAGACAAGCTAGGTTATTGGGTTTTGATAGCTTTGCGGAACTTTCCGTTCAAACAAAAATGGCCAGGACACCCAAAGATGTAATTGATTTTCTATCTGATCTAGGTCTTCAGGCTAAGCCTGCAGCGCGTCGAGAGTTGGCGGAAATTGAAGAGTTTGCTGCAGCTGAGGGGGCAGCAATTCCCCTTCAGGCCTGGGACATAGCGTACTATGCGCAAAGACTGAAAAAAAAATCTTATGACATATCTGACGAAGAACTCAGGCCCTTCTTCCCAGCGAATCAAGTCTTAACAGGTATGTTTAATATCGTGAGACGGCTTTTTGCTGTTGAGATTTTTGCTGTTGACGATATGCCTGTTTGGCACGAAGAGGTAACTACTTACGAAATTAAGCGTGACGGTCAGAGAATTGCTCGGTTTTATGTTGATTTGTATGCCAGGGAAAACAAACGTGGTGGTGCTTGGATGGCGGACTGTCGGGTTCGGCGCCGGACTTTAGAAGGTCAACTTTGCATACCGGTAGCGTTCTTAACCTGCAATTTTAATCGGCCGGTAGGGGATCAACCCGCCTTGCTAACCCATGGAGAAGTAGTAACCTTATTTCATGAGTTTGGCCATGGCCTTCATCATATGTTGACTACGGTTGAAGCTGCCGAGGTTTCCGGTACTAACGGTGTAGCATGGGATGCTGTTGAATTACCGAGTCAATTTTTTGAAAACTTTTGCTGGCAAGCTGAAGGCATCTCCATGATTGCTAATCACTATGAAACCAACGAACCTTTGAACGCTGAGACGTTAAATAGATTACTTGCAGCCAAGAATTTCCAGAGCGCGATGCTGATGGCCCGACAACTTGAATTTGGAATCTTCGATTTCAAGCTGCATGTTGGGTTTGATCCTCAAGAGGATCATGCTGTAGAACGACAGATTGAAGAGGCTCGTAATGCGGTAGCTGTCGTTAGACCGCCGGAGGAGTATGCGTTCCAGAATGGTTTCTCTCATATATTTGGTGGCGGCTATGCGGCTGGTTACTATAGTTACAAGTGGGCGGAGGTACTTTCGGCGGATGCTTTTGCTAAATTTCTGGAAGAAGGGATTTTTAATCGGCAAACCGCTGAGAAGTTTTTATCATGCATTTTAGAAAAAGGCGGATCTCAAGATGCTTTGGACTTATTTGTCGAATTTAGAGGTAGGGAGCCTCAAATTGAAGCATTGCTTAGACAGGATGGAATTTCGGCTTGAATGACGTCTAGTCATCGGGCACGCTACGCCCGAATAAGCAAAGCAGAGTGCTTTTGAAAAGGATAGACAGACCTACGCCGAGTTGAGAAAAGCCCTGCCGTTGCTATAATTGCGCGGTTTTGTCGCCCTGCAACAAATGATAGTTATAAGTGCCGCCTCACGGGCACTAGAAAATTCAAAACGGAGTCTCATTCATGAAGAGAGTAAAGCGGATGTGGCAGGCTGGATTGTCACTGCTGCTGTTCAGTAATGTGGTGATGGCCAATAATTGGTCTGAACTTAACCTGAGGCAGGGTGTCACGGAAATCAGTCGTGGAGTTTACGACCTTCACATGATTATTTTTTACATCTGCTGCGCTATTGGAGTTGTGGTTTTTGGAGCCATGATTATCTCTATGCTGATGCACCGAAAATCGATCGGCGCTGAGCCTGCCAAGTTTCACGAAAACACAAAGCTTGAGATTGTTTGGACAGTTATTCCGATCGTTATCCTCGTGGCAATGGCGGTTCCTGCGACCAGTACGTTGCGTGACATGTATGAACCGGGGAATCCGGACCTGGACATTGAGGTCAGGGGGTATCAGTGGAAGTGGCAATACACATACTTGAACGAGGATCCTTCCAAGGAAATCCAGTTTATGAGCGCTCTCCGCACCAGTCAGGACGAAATTTATAACCGAGCAGGAAAGGGCGAGCATTACCTTCTTGAAGTCGATAATCCCTTAGTAGTGCCGATCAATAAGCGAATTCGTTTCTTGGTGACATCGCAAGACGTAATTCATGCTTTCTGGGTTCCTGACTTCGCAGTCAAGCGGGATGCTATACCTGGTTATGTCCATGAAGCTTGGGCGATTGTTGAAGAACCAGGCATCTACCGCGGTCAGTGTGCCGAGCTCTGTGGCAAAGATCACGGTTTCATGCCGATTGTTGTGCATGCTGTTGAGGAAGCTGAGTACGAAGAGTGGCTGGCAGATAAGCAAATCGAGGCAGAGGCCATCTTTGAGACAGTTGGTAAAAGCTGGACGATGGCAGAACTTATGACCAAAGGTGAGGAGGTTTATCAACAGCACTGCGTGGCATGCCACCAGATGAATGGCCAGGGGATACCACCTGCTTTTCCCTCACTTGTTGGACAAGGGATCCCGGTTGGCCCCATAGCTGCCCACATTGACATTCTGCTCTACGGTAGGGCAGGCACAGCAATGCAGGCTTTCGGCCAGCAACTAAATGCAGCAGAAATTGCTGCCGCAGTAACTTACACCCGAAATGCTTGGGGCAACGATCAGGGTGACATGGTTCAGCCAAAAGACATACACACGCAGATGGCGAGCCAATAGGAGACAAAGATGAGTGCAGTTATTGAAGAACATCATCATGATGACCATCACCATGGCCCGGATAAAGGGATCATGAGATGGGTATTTACTACTAATCATAAGGACATAGGTACCCTTTACCTTTGGTTTAGCTTTGCCATGTTTATGGTCGGTGGATGTATGGCGCTGGGTATTCGTGCAGAACTATTTCAGCCGGGACTCCAGATTGTCGCGCCGGAGATTTTCAATCAGCTGACGACGATGCACGGTCTGATTATGGTTTTTGGTGCCGTCATGCCTGCATTTGTTGGCCTTGCTAATTGGTTGGTGCCGATGATGATCGGCGCACCGGACATGGCTTTGCCCAGAATGAATAACTACAGTTTCTGGATATTGCCTTTTGCCTTTGGATTGCTTCTTTCGACTTTCTTTATGGAGGGTGGCGCCCCTAACTACGGTTGGACTTTCTATGCGCCTCTATCCACAGATTACGCGCCTCCTTCGGTGACCTACTTTATTTTCGCCGTTCACATGATGGGTATTTCATCGATCATGGGATCTATTAATGTCATTGTTACGATCCTTAACATGCGTGCCCCGGGCATGACGCTGATGCAGATGCCGCTGTTCGTTTGGACCTGGCTAATTACGGCGTATCTGTTGATTGCTGTAATGCCTGTTTTGGCAGGCGTAGTAACCATGATGCTTATGGACATTCACTTCGGTACAGCGTTTTTTAATGCTGGCGGTGGTGGTGATCCTGTGCTGTTCCAACATGTATTCTGGTTCTTTGGTCATCCCGAAGTTTACATTATGATTTTGCCTGCTTTCGGTGTTGTTTCCGCCATCATCCCCACATTCGCACGGAAAAAGTTGTTCGGCTATGACTCCATGGTCTACGCAACGGCTTCGATCGCCTTTCTCTCCTTTATTGTATGGGCGCACCATATGTTTACGGTTGGAATTCCGTTAGCAGGCGAGTTGTATTTTATGTATGCCACAATGTTGATTGCTGTGCCTACTGGTGTGAAAGTGTTCAATTGGGTCGCCACAATGTGGCAAGGTTCGATGACATTCGAAACACCCATGCTATTTGCGATTGCGTTTGTCATTCTGTTTACCATTGGCGGCTTTTCAGGCTTGATGCTTGCCATTACACCTGTGGATTTCCAATATCACGACACCTACTTTGTAGTAGCGCATTTCCACTACGTGCTTGTTCCGGGATCCATTTTCTCGATCATGGCGGCAGTTTATTACTGGCTACCGAAATGGACGGGTAACATGTACAACGAGTCTTTAGGGAAGACCCACTTTTGGCTGTCGTTCATTGGTGTAAATGTCACGTTCTTCCCGCAACATTTCATTGGGCTTGCCGGTATGCCGCGGCGAATTCCTGATTACGCCTTGCAGTTTGCCGATTGGAATATGGTGTCAAGTTGTGGTGCATTTCTATTTGGTTTTAGTCAGATACTTTTCCTTTTTATTGTCATCCAGACAATTCGGGGCGGTAAAGCAGCAACTGACCGTGTATGGGAAGGAGCCCATGGCCTGGAGTGGACAGTTCCCTCACCTGCTCCGTATCATACTTTTTCGACGCCGCCGAAAGACATGTCGGAAGCACACGGCTGATTTGATAGCTTAGGAATTAGATAATGTCTGAAGCGAAGGCCGGGAAAACTATCCGTCAACTGCTCACTGTAGTAGTGCTGATGTTTGGTTTTGGATTTGCCATGGTACCCCTCTATGACCTGATTTGTGAGGTCACGGGGCTTAATGGCAAAACTGCCTCACAGTACTCCCTGGATGGTGTTGAGGCGGTAGATGAAAAGCGGACCGTGACCATTCAGTTCCTCGCTAATAATAATGCCGACATGCCTTGGGAGTTCAGACCGAAGGTGCGTTCCATGAAAGTTAATCCTGGTAAGCTAAACGAAGTTTCTTTCTATGTTCGTAATGTAACGGACAAAACGATGATGGCTCAAGCCGTGCCCAGTGTGTCCCCAAATAGAGTTGCAGAGTATCTACATAAGACTGAATGCTTTTGTTTCGAACAGCAGCAATTAGCAGACGGCGAAGATCTGAACATGCCACTTCGTTTTATAATAGATAATGATTTGCCGAAGGAAGTGACGACACTTACGTTGTCTTACACCCTTTATGACATAACGGATCAGATAGGTTTGCTAGCAAGCAACCCTTAAGGTTGATTTAGGAGAACATAATGTCCACTCAAGACGCTTACGAAGAGTATTACGTACCTCACAACAGTAAGCTTCCGATTTTTGCATCCCTTGGTATTTTCCTGACCCTAGTGGGAATGGGCACCATGTTCAATGAATCTAAAGCGGGCGTAGATAGTATTTTTGGAGAAATGGTTTTTACTACCGGCGGGTTTGTCATGGCAGCTACACTCTGGGTGTGGTTCAGTATCGTCATCCGCGAAAATCAACAGAAGCTTTACTCTCCTCAGATGAACAGGTCGTTTGTTTGGGGCATGAGCTGGTTTATTTTCTCTGAGGTTATGTTCTTCGCAGCCTTTTTCGGAGCCTTGTTCTATATTCGTATGTTCGCCGTTGATTGGCTAGGTGGTGTTGGCGAGAGAGGCCCGAGTGATATGGAGTGGCCTGAGTATACGCCGGGCTGGCCGATGATGGAGAATCCCAATCCGGAACGTTTCCCAGGGCCCGAAAAAATTATCAATCCTTTAACCCTTCCTGCATTGAATACAGTTCTTTTGTTGGCATCAAGCTGGACCGTTACAATCGCGCACCACGGTATTAAAGAAGGTAATCGGAAGAAGTTGATTAACTGGCTGGTGGCGACTATTGCCCTTGGTTTAATCTTTTTGGGTGTTCAAGGCTACGAGTACTACCACGCATATGTTGATCTTGGTTTGACGCTAAATTCAGGAATATTTGGTACAACGTTCTTCATGTTAACGGGCTTCCATGGAGCGCATGTGACGTTAGGGACCTTTATGCTTATCGTCATGCTAGGTCGCGCAATGAAAGGTCACTTTGACTCTGATGATTGTTTTGGCTTCGAAGCTGCCTCTTGGTACTGGCACTTTGTGGATGTAGTGTGGGTGGGATTGTTTGTTTTTGTGTATCTATTTGGCAGTGGTCTGTTTTTGGAGGCCCCGCCTTTTTAATGAGGCGAGTCGCAAGTAAGGGCGCGCAGGAAGAAATTGTGAAGAAGAAATTTAAGATGTATAGCGTCCCAGCCAGGGCACACTTAAGCCCAACTCACCAGTGACTAAACCGAAAAGAACTGCGGCGAAAAGCATTGCACCGAGCGAAACGCGCACTAACAGAAGGCGAGCCGTGCGGTTACCGCCTTGACCTTGGTCCTGAATTAGTGTGAAGAAAGCGGCACCGAGAGCGACGATGTTAGCGATAAACAAAAGAACGATTAGAATTTTTAACCACATAGTTGGCGCTGGTTGTCAAATATACCGCTAGTATACGTTGCTTAAAGCAGGGTAGTTCTTGTTTTTTATGAATGATCGTAAATTTCGCTTGAATGTCAGGGTTGCCGTTTTTTCCCTTCTTTGCTTCGTGCTATTCATCAAGCTTGGTTTTTGGCAGTTGGGTCGCGAAGAAGAAAAGCTGCAATTGCTCGAAGCGAATTCAAGACTAGCAGCGAGTGACCCTATAACAGCGGCCGAATTGGGAGAGGATAGCCGCAGTGGCACACCCGTAATTCTATCGGGGCGTTATTTGCCTAATCCGTCCTTGTTGCTCGATAACATCGTTCTGAAAGGTCGTGTGGGTTTTGAGGTTCTTCATTTGTTTCAGGATGAAGGCGGTTTTCTTTTTTTGGTAAATCGTGGTTTTGTCGGCATGGGTAAGACTCGGGGTACAAGAGTAGATATTCCTGTGATAAGCGAAGGACACTCTGCAATTAGGGGAAAAATTTATGTGGGCGGTGGACCTCCACTTGGCCTTGAGGCGGATCCACTAGTAGCTGGCGATTTTCCGAGTATTGTTCAAAAGATAGATATAAGGGCGCTTGAGAACATAATTGGGGAAGATATTCATCCGCATATTTTACGACTGAACGAAGGTGAGACAGGAGCACTTCCGCGTTATTGGCCTGAGGTCGTGATGGCCCCAGAAAAGCATAGAGGATATGCGATTCAATGGTTCATGATGGCTTTCGCTGTGATTGCGGCATGGTTTTTTTTCAGCTTTCCCAAAGTAAATTTAACTGACGAGGTAATCTCATGAACGGATACGACGCTAGTCGGCGGAGGTCAAGTCGCAGAAAATTGCTTGTCTTAATTGGGATAGCCACAGCTCCTATTCTCCTTTCTATAGGACTTTTTAGGTTTTTTCCCGAATTACAGCCAGAAAATACAACGAATCGTGGCCAACTAATTAATCCGCCTGTTCAAGTGGGGTTAATTGAAGAGGCTCTGAAAAATTATGATGTTTGGTTGTTGATTCAACCCGTTGATGAAAACTGTGATACTGACTGCAAACAGATGCTCTACCTGTCACGGCAAGTTATAACGGGACTTGGGAAGGACTCGGATCGTGTGGCCAGAATCGTGATTCCCAACAAAAACATTAATATTTCATTTCGACAACATTTGGTTGACGAACACCCAGACGTCAGAGTGGTGCCAGCGAATAGCGCTCCTCTGACAAGTATTGCGTCAGCTTCCCCTTCTGCATTTTTGGTAGATCCTAATGGTAACGTCATGATGTTTTATACGTTGGAGACCTCTGGAAGACCGATGCTCAAGGATCTGAAGCACCTGCTGAAGATATCTAATATTGGTTAAACCGTCGGCGGGTTTTTAGATTCGACTTCGATCAAAAGGTCGGCAGGCCGATTGTGAAAAGAAATCGCCGTTCGGCACCCAAGAGGAAACGCTTCCATTGTTTCGACATAACCGGGAAAAGCTTTCTAACGCAGGCTGGTTTGGGTACTATTGCGACCCTCAAAGGGCAGCAATCCTATGACTGAAATTTCTTCAACTATTACTCAGGCTCCGGCTTGGCGTGACTATCTGGAAATGTGTAAGCCGAGAGTGGTGCTGTTGATGTTGTTATGCACCATGGTTGGTATGTTCCTCGCGACCACTGGAATGGTAGCGTGGGAGATATTGCTTTTCGGTAATTTTGGTGTAGCACTCGTTGCGGGATCGGCGGCTGCCATGAATCATATGGTGGACGCTAGCATAGATGCGAAGATGGCTAGGACGCAAAATCGTCCATTAGCTCAAGGACGTTTATCTAATCGCCAAGGCGCTGTCTTTGTAGGCGTCACGGGGGTCTTGGGAATTTCGATGCTGGCTTTCCTCGTTAATCCATTAACTGCCTGGCTTAATCTCGCGTCTTGGTTTGGTTATGGCGTTATCTATTCAATGTATCTAAAACGAGCAACGCCCCAAAATATTGTGATCGGAGGCCTGTTTGGAGCTGCGCCACCCTTGTTCGGTTGGACGGCGGTTACGGGTAGCGTCGACGCCGGAGGCCTATTACTCGTGCTCATTATCTTTGCGTGGACTCCACCACACTTTTGGGCTCTGGCGATAGATCGCATGGAAGAATATCGGAAAGTTGATATCCCAATGTTGCCGGTAACCCACGGGGAAGACTACACGAAACTGCACATCCTACTCTACACGATCATACTTGTGGTCACTTCTCTGCTACCGTTTGTTATTGGTATGAGTAATGTTTTGTATTTCTTATCAGCTTTGGCGTTAGGAGCGGGATTCCTTTATTGGTCACTGGTGATGATTTTTAGTGATAACGTCAAAGCGCCTTTAGAAACTTTCAGATATTCAATCATTTATCTGATGGTGCTTTTCTTGGCGCTGTTGGTTGATCATTATATGCTCCCCACTGCCTATCTATAGCTTCCGATGGACGTAGGCATAAGAAATACTCTCCTTGGCATAGCCGCGTTTATCTCCATAATTCTGGGTCTGCTTATCGCTAGCCTAGTCATTCCAAGGCCTATGAGCTCAGACGAAGCTGAACAGATTGGCTGGTACCACTTCGATCAACCTAGGGAGATCAACGATTTTGTTATGGTCGATCACGACGGAAAAGAAGTTGGTTTGTCAGTATTCAGGGGTCAGTGGTCTCTAGTGTTCTTCGGCTTTACAACGTGCCCCGACATTTGTCCGACAACTTTAAGTGTTTTAAATGAAAGCGTTAAAAAATTAGATTCTCCTCCCCAGGTTGTTATGATCACTGTTGATCCGGAGAGGGACTCACCGCAAAAGCTGCGAGGATACGTACCTGCTTTTAACGCTTTATTTCGAGGTTTTACGGGTAGTTTCGATCAAACAGTTAGTCTCGCTGAGCAGATGAATATAGCGTTTGGTAAAATCCCAGGCCCGGAACCAGGTACCTACACAATGGATCATACCGCTAGCATAGTGCTCATAGACCCCTATGGCCGTTATGCAGGCTTTATCAAAGCGCCACATCGGCCCGAACATATCACGAAGGTGCTACGATCGTTGTAATAACACCTACCTTTACTTTTTTTATTAGTATCCGTGTAGATTTGTTGTTACTTCGCTTAAAATGTCTGAAAGATCTTTCAGTTTGTCCTCTTGAGTGCCGTCTCGCTAAATGATTCCTCTAGTCTGATAGAACGCTATTGTAAGATTAGGCAGCAATCCGTTGATATTTGCGCGCCTTTAGCAATCGACGATTATCAGGTTCAGCCGATGGACGATGCCAGTCCTCCAAAATGGCATCTGGCCCACATCACATGGTTTTTCGAGACTTTTATACTGCAGCGCGAACTTATGGGGTACGAGTCCCATAACCCTTTGTTTGAAATCCTGTTTAACTCCTACTACCGGGGTGTTGGCCTCCCCTATCCGAGACATAGACGAGGGAATCTTTCCCGTCCGACAATAGAGGAGGTTTTCGAATATCGAAGGGCTGTGGATACAAAAATGTGTGAGTTTTTATCTCGTTCGATTACCGAGGAAGTGCGGTTTCGTGTGGAACTTGGCTTACATCATGAACAACAACATCAGGAGCTTCTGCTCACGGATCTGAAGTACAACCTTGGTAACAACCCGCTAAGACCGGCTTATCTGCCGCTTGAAAAACCGTTGGACAAAAATAAATCGCTGGCTATTTCATCATTGGAATGGCAGGAAATTAAAGGCGGTTTAGTTGAAATTGGCGCAAGGGGTGATGACTTCGTATTTGATAACGAAAAGCCCAGACATAGAGTTTTCGTTCCTCCATTTAAACTGGCGAGCCGTTGTGTTTCTAATGGTGAGTTTCTCGCTTTCATGGAAGATGGCGGCTACGAACGTCATGAGCTTTGGTTGTCTGATGGTTGGGCGTACCTAAATGGTCTGTCGGAACGCTGGTCATCACCGCTCTACTGGCGTAGAGAAAAAGATAGTTGGTTGGAGTACACACTAAATGGTGAACAGGAGCTAGAATTTGATGCGCCTGTATGTCATATAAGTGGTTACGAAGCTGATGCCTACGCCAGATGGAAAGGAGCAAGACTGCCGTTAGAAGCTGAATGGGAAACGGCGGCTGGAACGATGGCAGTAGAAGGCAATTTCTTTGAGTCAGGTAACTATCACCCTGGGATCCAGTCTGGAGTTGGAATGACGGGTTTATTTGGTGATGTCTGGGAATGGACCGGTTCGAGTTACGGACCCTACCCTGGTTTCAGGCCATTTGCGGGAGCGCTTGGAGAATATAATGGTAAATTTATGGCCAACCAATTGGTTCTGCGAGGAGGTTCCTGTGCGACATCGGAAACTCACATTAGGCGCACTTACAGAAATTTTTTCTATCCACCAGATCGATGGCAATTTTCCGGTCTACGGCTCGCTCAGGACATCTCTTGAATTCACATGAACAAATTTTTTTCCACGACCTATCATCGCCCTCAGACCATGGTGTGGAGGAGCTGCTCGAAGGTTTGAGCGCGGCGTCGAAATACATCTCACCAAAGTTTTTTTATGACGAATGCGGTTCAGAGCTATTCACGGAGATCACGCAGCAGCCTGAGTACTATCTCACCAAGGTTGAAACGAAGTTGCTGCGCGATCACGTTGACGAAATCAGCCGATTGACAGGCAAAGGTTGCGTGTTGATCGAGTACGGTAGCGGTTCGTCGACTAAGATTAAAATCCTATTAGATAGCTTGAGGCCTTCCATTTACGCGCCTTTAGATATCTCTAAGGAGTATTTGATTAGTGCATCGGAAATGTTGGCTACGGAGTACCACTGGCTCACAGTCAATGCAACATGTGTCGATTTCACTGCTGAATTTGATCTACCCTTTAGAAATGAGCAACGAAAGGTTGGTTTTTTTCCAGGGTCAAGCATTGGAAATTTTGAGCCGGCACAAGCTATGACTTTTCTTGGTAGGATCAGAAATCAAGTAGGGGATGGTGGTTCTCTTCTTTTGGGCGTTGATCTGCAGAAAGATGTTGATCTTCTTAATGCAGCCTACAATGACGTGGCTGGTGTGACCCGGTTATTCAACTTAAATGTACTGCAGCATATCAACGACAGTTTCGGTGGGAATTTTGTTCTAGAAAACTTTGAACATGAGGCTTCCTACAATGTTGCTCAGGGATGTGTTCAGATGTTCCTTATAAGTCAGATTGACCAAGAAATTGAGTTCGTTGGTCAGTCTATCGCTATTGGAGCCGGAGAGCGTATTCATACAGAGAATTCCTATAAATACACCGTTGGGCAGGTGCAGGATATGGCTGAAGCGGCTGGATTTAGGGATACGCTAATCTGGACGGATTCCCAAGAGCTGTTCGGCGTCTTCTATCTCACTACTTAAGCGCTATCAGGTTGCGGGTAAGATCGATCATTTCGCACGGGTCTTTCATAGGAGGTTCGCCACTTTCCAGACGAGTAAGTGCAAACCTAGCGGCTGCGACAATTTGTAAATCAATTAATGCGTTAGATTCCAGGTCGCTTAATAATCGGGTGTTGTTGTAGCCGTCGAGCATTGCTTGTCGTCTAGCGAAGTCGGGGGCTTCATGTTCATCTCTGCACCAGTCGTTTATAGCAATAGCGAGATCGATAGTGACGAGATCTTCACTGGCGCGATAATAGTCAATTACACCAGTTAGCTCTCCGCCTTGAAAAAGAGCGTTGTCTCGAAATAAGTCGCCGTGGATCAATCCCTTTGGTAAGTCCTTGTCGAGCAGTTGCTGATACAAGTTGATGCATTCTTTTAAAAGTTGGATGTCAACAACAGATAGTCGAGCGGTTTGCTTGTCAAGCACTGCTGTCATCCACGCCACTGAATAATGATTAGGCTTAGTGATTTGGATTTCGCTTAGCGACTTACGTTGCGCTGCGAGAAACCCACCAATTTTCGCGCACTGTTCAACCGAAGCTGTTTTAAGGTGTTCGCCTGGTAATCGTCTTATGAGGAAACAAGGCTTTCCACAAAAGATTGTAGATGTCATCCCATCGAGCGTCGTTTGAGGTGTTGGGACCGGAAGCCCGTATTGATGAAGGTGCATTAGGAGCTTACCGAAGAAAGGTGCTTCGTCGAACGAGAGCCTCTCGAGAATCGTCAGGATAAATTCATCGCTTTCATGATTCTTTGCCAGCTCGATCCAATAATTGGAATTATCAATGCCCGTAGTAATAGCCGAATAGCTTTTCAGCTCGCCTCTTCCGAACATTTTCAGATAGCGTTTAAGAGCTTCTTCAGAGAACGAAGTAAAGGCTGCCACGGCTTACCACTCGACGATTACCCATTGGGGGTAAAGTTTGCGTTCATGATCTAGGCTCTGGTAATGAGGAGAGCCATTGGCGGGCACCATATAGTAGGCTCGCCCTTTGTCTGGCACCACTTTGATCATAGTGAGGATACCGTTCTGGCGGTATTCATAAATCAAGCGGTTCTCACCTTCTATGATATTAATCTGATCTTCATTATACGCGTCGGGAGGCAGGAATTCAGTTGCCTCTATTGGCAGTTGAAGACAGAGGAGCAGGGGGATGAGATGCCATGGAAAATGAGCTTGGTTCGAAGTATGGTTGGGTCTGTTTTTCACGGGTTTCTTGAATGGCTACAGATTACCAACTGGTGCTGATTGATGGTTCATCCTACCTGTTTCGCGCCTACCATGCACTTCCACAATTGATTTCGTCAAAGGGGCAACCGACAGGTGCCATCAAGGGTGTTATCAGTATGGTAAAGAAACTTATGAGTGATTACCCAGAAAGTCAATTTGCGGTTGTGTTCGATGCCAAGGGAAAATCTTTCAGAAATGAAATATATGCTGATTACAAAGCCAATAGGCCTGCGATGCCAGATGAGTTGCGTTCGCAGATTGCTCCAATCCACAAGATTATCGAATTGATGGGATTGCCGCTACTAATCGTGGAGGGAGTCGAGGCTGACGATGTTATTGGTACTCTTGCAGTCCAGGCGACTAAGAAGAAAATGGATGTGCTTATCTCGACGGGTGACAAGGATATGGCCCAACTTGTCTCGCCGCATGTGACTCTGATTAATACAATGAATAACTCCATTATGAATGAGGCTGGAGTCTTTGAAAAATTTGGAGTTAGAAGTGACCAGATTATTGATTATTTGGCACTTGTTGGGGATTCCGCTGATAACATTCCTGGTGTTCCAAAGTGCGGACCTAAGACTGCTGCTAAGTGGCTTGGTCAATATGAAAATTTAAATGGAGTCATTGATCATTCAGAAGACATAGGTGGCAAAGTCGGTGAATCTCTTCGAGATTCAATTGATTTCCTGTCGATTTCCTATGATCTGGCAACGATCAAAACCGATGTCCTGTTAGCTTATAGCGTTGATGAATTAAAACTTGGTGAAGTTTCCACTGAGCATTTACTGGATATATTCACCGAGTTGGAATTCAAGCCTTGGGTAACCGAATTAGGTGCGGATCTAATTGAAGTGTCGTCTGTCAGTCAGCGAAATAGTGATCTCATGCGCGACTATGATCTGGTTTTGACGGAAAGCGACCTTGATGCCTGGATAAAAAAACTGTCTGCAGCGGAAGCCTTTGCTTTCGATACTGAGACAACCAGCGTTGACTATATGCTGGCGGAACTAGTGGGTATTTCTTTCTGTTGTGAGGCAGGTGTAGCCGCTTACGTTCCTCTTGCGCACGATTATTCGGGTGCGCCAGTTCAGCTTGATTTGCAATTAGTACTCGACAAGCTGAAACCTCTGTTGGGCGACCCCGCAAAGACAGTAATTGGTCAGAATCTTAAGTACGATATTAGTGTGCTAGCAAAATATGATGTTCAGCTAAATGCCAAGATCTTCGATACGATGCTCGAATCCTATGTCCTAAATTCAGTAGCTTCGCGTCATAATATGGACGATCTGGCTTTGAAGTACTTAGGCGAGACGACGATTCGTTTTGAAGACATTGCGGGCAAAGGAGTAAAGCAACTAACGTTTAATCAGATTGAACTCGACAAGGCTGCGCCTTATGCGGCCGAAGATGCGGATATCACCTTCCGTTTGCATCAGACGCTTTTAGCCAAGTTAGAGGAAGGTGACGCTCGCTTATCTTCAGTTTTGAGTGAAATCGAATTGCCTCTTGTGAATATTCTCTCGAGGATTGAACGTACCGGTGTGTTGCTCGATAAAGACAAATTGGGTATTCAGAGCAGAGAACTTGAAAAGCGTCTGGCGGAGCTTGAGCAGGAAGCATTTGGTTTGGCTGGCGAAGAGTTTAATCTGGGATCAACTAAGCAACTGCAACAAATATTTTTTGAAAAGCTCGGCCTGCCCGTATTGAAGAAAACGCCGAAAGGGCAGCCTTCGACGGCTGAACCAGTACTACAGGAATTAGCAATCGATTACCCGCTGCCTCGAGTAATTATGGATTACAGAGGATTATCGAAACTGAAGTCCACTTACACTGATCAATTGCCGAAGCAGATTGTTGAAACCTCGGGTCGTATTCATACTTCTTATCATCAAGCGGTCACAGCAACAGGTCGGCTGTCAAGCTCTGAACCGAATTTACAGAATATTCCTATCAGAACCGCTGAAGGTCGTCGTGTCCGTCGAGCTTTTGTTGCACCATCTGGTCGGAAGATTCTTGCTGCTGACTATTCGCAGATTGAGCTGCGAATTATGGCGCATCTTTCGCAGGACAAGGGGCTGCTTCAAGCGTTTCAAGAAGGTCGGGACATCCACACGGCGACGGCGTCTGAGGTATTTGGCAATTCGATTGATTCTGTTTCGGATGAGCAGCGCCGAAACGCTAAAGCAATTAACTTTGGTTTGATTTATGGGATGTCAGCATTTGGTTTATCGCGGCAGTTAAATATTGCGCGTGGCGACGCGCAGGATTATATCGATCTGTACTTCGAACGATATCCTGGCGTGAAAGATTATATGGAAAAAACCAGAACACTGGCTTCAGAGCAAGGATATGTGGAAACGATATATGGCCGACGACTCTACCTCCCCGAGATTAACGCATCTAATTTTCAACGTCGGCAGGCTGCAGAACGAACCGCGATCAATGCGCCGATGCAAGGTAGCGCTGCAGACATTATCAAGAGGGCGATGATAAAAGTTGATGATTGGCTTACTGAAACTGAATTGGATGCCAAAATGACTATGCAAGTACACGATGAGCTAGTCCTTGAGGTCGCCGATCATAATCTTGTGGATACAGCGAAGGGAATTGAAAAGCTGATGTGTGCTGCAGCAGACTTGTCGGTTCCTTTAGTGGTTGAGGTGGGAACAGGGGAAAACTGGGAAGAGGCTCACTGATAGATGTCCGTCTGCGAGTATTATAGAAATTGTCGCAAGGACGCTACTCTGCTCGGGATTAAATTCATGCAGATCTGTGAATATTTGATTGAAAAGTTCTGATTCTGTGCTTCTGCCTACTTAGCTCTAAAAAGTGAAGGAATTTTCATTATTTTCTGAGAACTTTCTATTCCTCTCTGTGTCTTATAAATCACAGCGCTTGATTGGATGTTTTGAAAAAATGACTGGTTAAGTAGCAACTTCGGTGATTTTCCCCCTATAAGATCCGAAGCATGGGTCCTAGCCGTACACTCCCCAAAGGCGGTTAGGGCCCTTTTTTATCGATTTTTCATAACAAGCAAAATTCCTCAAAAATAGTTCCTATTGCTTGGCTCAAGAGAACCACTCCCTGAGCTTATCCTCGAGAAGGTCGAGTCCCTTTTTATCCTTAGCAGAAAATATCTGAGTTGAAATCTCTTGCGATAAACGCTGTCTCAGACTTAGTAAAGAATTCTGTTGAGCCCCCGTTTTTAATTTATCGGCTTTGGTAAGCAGAATATGCAGGGGTAGCTCGACCTGCAAACACCAGTCAATCATCGTTTCGTCAAATTCTTTGATAGGATGTCTAATATCGACTAGTAGGATAGCTCCTTTCAGGCAACTCCGTGCTCTGAGATAGTCGTCAAGATGCTTCTCCCAATGCTGTTTTACTGCCGTAGGCACCTTAGCATAGCCGTAACCTGGCAAATCAACCAATCTGCAGCTTTCGTTGATAGAAAAAAAATTAATCATCTGCGTTCGACCTGGGGTCTTGCTGGTTCGAGCGAGTGATTTTTTTCGGGTAAGGGCATTGATTGCGCTAGATTTGCCAGAATTCGAGCGACCGCAAAAAGCAACTTCCGCCCCGGTATCAGGAGGGCATTGACTTAGATTGGTTGCACTGGTCAAAAAGTTGGCGCTGTTAAATTGCAGGGACATTTTTCAAGCAGATTGTTGAAATTGTTATATAATGCGCTCCGCATTTTAGGGAGCATTGCAGAAAGTAGCCAGTCGCCCGTGCTTGGAATAAGTGAGACCTATGAGAAACGTAAAGTTATGTATAACAATGTTGCTGCTGAGCTTTGGAGCCTTTGCTGGCGACCCAGAAGCTGGGAGTAGTAAAGTGGCACTTTGTGTTGCTTGTCATGGGGAAGACGGCAATAGCCTAGTTGGTAGTTTTCCTAATCTCGCGGGTCAGGGAGAAGCGTATCTTTTGAAGCAGTTAATTGAGATTCAAAATGACACACGTAAGGTACCCACTATGGCAGGCATGTTGGATAACATGTCTGAAAGCGACCTGGCTGACATAGCAGCCTATTATTCTAATCAGATGCGCGCTTTTGGTGCCGCGAGAGCTGATATGGTTGAGATGGGTGAGGCAATATATCGCTACGGAGTGCCAAGGAAGAATATTGCAGCTTGCACAGCATGTCATGCGCCAACTGGCAATGGAAACGGTTTAGCTAAGTTTCCCGCTCTAGCCGGTCAGTGGCCTGAATACACGGTTCAGCAGCTAAAGGCATTTCAGTCTGGTGAGCGTCATAATGATGGTGACAGTAAGATGATGAGGAGCACTGCTCTTGACATGAATGAGCAGGAAATGCGGTCCGTAGCAGCTTATATCTATGGTTTGAAGTAAAGTCATGCTGAAACTATTTGTAGATCGTTTTCGTTTTTTCAAAGTAATAACGTTTGCGTTGGTGTTATCGACGACTGCGGTATTTGCTATTTTCGCAAATGCGTCACCATACGAAGAGGGAACACATTACGTACTATTAGAAGTTCCGATACAGACCCCCAATAGCAGTGTAGTTGAGGTTACCGAATATTTTTCCTACGGTTGTCCGCACTGCTATCGGTTTGAACCACTTGTGTCGCGATGGAAACAAAGTTTATCCGAAGATGTTGTGTTTAACCGTTCTCCCGCCGTCTGGAGCGTTACAGGATACGAGTTGTATGCTCGCACCTATTACACGGCAAAGGCACTTGGGATGCTTGAAAAGGTACATCTGCCACTGTTCAGCGCGATTCACAGTGAGCGTCGGCGCTTGGTAGATCTTAAGTCGATGACAGAGTTTATGGCAGAAAATGGCGTAGATCCGGAAAAGTTTGTTAAAACATTCAACGACTCATTTGGTGTTAAAGCAATGTATCAACAGGCAATTGCTCGTCAACAGATCTACCGATCAAGTGGGGTACCCGCGTTAATTATTAATGGGAAATATCGTATCGAAGCTGCGATGGTTGATAACAGTAATGCTAACATGCTTAAAGTTGCTGATTTTCTCATTGAGCGAGAAAGACGTTTAAAACCGGTCGGGACAGAGAATGAGTAATTTCCGGTCTTGTTGCTTCTCATGCAAATCTCCTTAGTAAAAATATAACCTCTGTTTGTCCACTTTAAAATAGAGCACAAATTATAGGTAGCATCTATTCCGGCTCCATTTGCGCCTCATATTCTTCTGGAAGGTCATAGATAATATGCTGCGAGGAAACCTTCAAAGACTCTTGTCTCACTCCAGTCTACGGATTCCAAATTGCCAGACGTTAATTCAACCAGAGGGTGTAGTGGGAGTTCAGTGGTCGAAAGCTGATCGAGAGTATTAGTTTGTTGCGGAGTTTGATATTTCTTTTTTGAGCCTGATGTAAGACCGTGAAAATATTAAAATAAGATCATAAATAACAATAGGATAAACATCCAATATAAAGTACTACATTCAAATAAAGGCTTGTTTGATTGACGCGGATTGATCTATTAAAATCTGTCATGCTTCGCGAAATTCTGCATGAAAATCAAACTTCACCCCCCAGAGTAAGTGATTACTTACTTATAATAATATGAAATATCAATTTCTTATTTGCCTAGTCAAATGGGCAGAGATTTTGCCTGCCTTCACTCTAAATAGGAGGATTCAATGGCAACTATCTTAAATGGCGTTTCTAGAACATTCGCTGAGTATTTGCTTATCCCGAGATTGACGCGGAAAGATCAGAGCATAGAACGGGTTAACCTTAGCTCTCCATTGTCTGCTACAGAGCGAGGTAATCCAACCAGATTCAGGATTAATACGCCTATTGTATCTGCTGCTATGCAATCCGTCTCAGGCCCGCGCCTAGCTATAGCACTAGCGCGCCAGGGCGGTCTTGGATTCATATTTTGTTCTCAGGATATCGAGAGCCAGGCGGAAATGGTCCATCAGGTTAAAGCGCATAAAGCAGGATTTGTATCCAGCGACACAAATACCAGGGCAGAAGCCTCCTTATCGGAAGTAATCAGATTAATGCGTAAAAGCGGCCATTCGACTGTTCCTGTTACGAGTGATGGTGAGAATACTGGCAAGCTTGTTGGAATGATCACTGATCAAGATTTCTGGATTCATGAAGATGACCTTACCAACCCTGTAAGTCAGCATATGACTCCTTTCAATGAGCTTATCTTTGGCGAAGAGGGACTGTCGCTTAAAGATGCGAACCGCCTCCTTCATAAGCACAAGAAAAATTGTTTGCCTATTGTGGACAAAAGTGGTCACCTGACATCACTGGTCTTCAAAAAAGACTACGAAGATCATATGCGGCATCCTAACGAGTTATTGGACAACTCAAAGAGGCTATGCGTAGGGGCATCCGTTAATACTCATGATTACAAGCTTAGGGTGCCAGCAATGCTCAAAGCCGGTGCTGATGTCCTATGTTTCGATTCTTCGGACGGATTTACGGAATTTCAAAAGGAAGGCATTGATTGGATCCGTCGCGAATTTGGGCAGGAGGTTGTCATTGGTGGAGGAAATGTTGTTTCAGCAGAAGGCTTTGATTATCTGGTCGGCGAGAGTAGCGTCGATTTTATCAAGGTCGGGATGGGAGGGGGCTCCATTTGCATTACTAGAGAACAGAAAGGCGTTGGACGCGGTCAGGCATCTGCGCTCCTCGATGTTGTTCAGCGAAGGAATAGTTACTTTCAGGAAACAGGTCGATATATTCCAATATGTTCTGATGGCGGCCTTGCAAACGATACCCAAATAGTCATCGCTTTAGCTATGGGAGCCGACTTTGTCATGATGGGACGTTATTTTGCCATGACTGAAGAAAGCCCTACGCCGCGAACCTCCATTAATGGTCAGATGTATAAGCCTTATTGGGGAGAAGGCACTCGTAGGGCAAAAAATTGGCAACGTTATGCAGAGGACATAGGCTCGCAAGAAATGGTTTTTGAGGAAGGTGTAGACGCATATGTGCCTTTGGTTGGGGGCCTTGCCGAGGTTATGAGCACAACTCTTTACAAACTCAAATCAACAATGATCAATGTTGGTTCCGACACTTTAGAAGAGTTTCGAAAACAAGCAATATTAACAATGGTGTCTGAACAGTCGGTAGTAGAGGCAGGCACGTCCACTGTTTTCCAATTCTCTGGCATTCAAGATACGAGTGGTCCAAATTACAGACATAAAGACCAAAGTAACTAGTTATTACGGATGGCTTGAGTATAATGTCGAGCGGTTTTCCTAGAGGTAAGTCATGATCAAAAGTAAGGTAGTGGCATCTCTTTTCGGCATAGTTTTCGCTTTTGCATCAGCCGCAGATGTCGAAATCGCTGATCGTATAAAAAAAGTTGGAGAAGTGTGTTTAGAGGGCCAAGATTGTGGATCTGCGCCTATTGTTTTAGCATCTGTCGAGAGCGTGGGCGTTGAAGAAAACTACAACAAAAGTTGCGCCACCTGTCATATAGCGGGTGTTGCTGGAGCGCCCAAACTGGGAGACGGACCTGCTTGGGAGCCGCGGGTCGCTAAAGGTATGGAAACTCTCTATAACAGCGTGATTAATGGCCTGCCACCCGCAATGCCAGCGAAGGGCATGTGTTTTTCTTGCAGCGATGATGATCTTCGTGACCTAGTCGATTACATGGTTGATTCTGTTAGGTGAGAAAACTCAACCAAGCATTGATATGGTAGCTCCCTGCCTAAAACAGGCGTTATGCTAGTTAGGGATCGGAAACAGCTGTAACTTCGGTCGTAACAAATCCTGGATCGAGATATAAAAGTACTGGTAAAAGTCCGCTAGGCGTCACTATCTTCGTTGGCATGCCGCGCTTAATATAGCGTTCAACATGGTAGCTATCATTATATGGCTTTTGCCGGAGGGGAATAACATTTATCACTAGTCAAAAAAGCGCCTGCTCGCGCTGGATGCGTTAGAATACCTCACGGCAACTTCAATCTAATCACTAATAGGTTAGCGGGCAAATGAGGCTGGTAGTAGTTTGATGACCGCACGGCGGTGGTGCATGAGGCGATTATAACGTTAAAAAAATTGCACTCCCATAGTGCAAAAGAGAAAAATAAAGCATGGCTTGTTCTATAAGCTACTGTTTTTTATGAAATTACAAAAAGTGGCACAGTGTCTGCTGTATACGGATACCATTGTGGCCTATCTTCGGGCCGCAGAATTCGTTACATTGCCGATTTGGGCAGTGCAGTGCAAGGAGAAACAATACGATGAAACTGGTCTCAGCAATCATTAAACCGTTTAAACTTGATGATGTTCGTGAAGCGTTGTCTGACATATCCGTACAAGGGATGACTGTTACTGAAGTTAAAGGCTTTGGGAGACAGAAGGGCCATACAGAGCTCTACCGCGGTGCTGAGTATGTCGTAGACTTTCTGCCAAAGGTTAAGATTGAGGTCGCTATAACAGATGAAAGTCTTGATGGCGTTATCGAAGCGATCTCCACCGCCGCCAATACCGGTAAGGTTGGCGACGGAAAAATTTTCGTCAGTACTTTAGAAGACGTCATACGCATTCGAACTCGCGAAACCGGTGCGGAAGCTGTATAAGCTTTTTAGCTCAAGGAACCGTTAATTAGGGGACAGGGGACGGTTGGGTGTTCTTAAGAAGAAAACGCCCATGAAATATGTGAGTACCCGCGGTGGCGTCAGCGGTTTGTCATTCTGTGACGCTGTTATGATGGGGCTGGCCTCAGACGGTGGTCTTCTCGTTCCGGAAGCAATCCCTGATATCTCTGCGCAGTTGAAGAAAGTTGCGCAGCTCAGTTATCAGGAATTGGCTTTTGAAGTCATGATTAATTTCATAGACGACATATCCCCAACCGACCTACGCAATCTTATTGATTTAAGCTATAGCTCATTCGATGAACCTTTGATCACCCCGCTGGTAGAGGTTTCGGACTTCCATGTCATGGAACTCTTTCACGGGCCTACAATGGCTTTTAAGGATGTGGCTCTGCAGTTCCTTGGTAATGTGTTTGAGCACGTTCTTCATGCTCGAGGCGGCACCTTGAATATACTTGGGGCAACGAGTGGCGACACGGGTAGCGCCGCCATAGCTGGGGTCCGAGGCAAGAGAAACATCAATATCTTTATAATGTTTCCTGAAGGTAAAACCAGCGAACTACAAGAACGTCAGATGACTAGTGTGCTGGATGATAATGTCCAGAATATTGCTGTTGAAGGAAGCTTCGATGACTGTCAGTCAATTTTAAAGGCGATTTTCAATGATTTGCGTTTCAAGCATGAGCACGAACTTGGCGCGGTTAACTCGGTTAATTGGGCCCGTGTGCTAGCGCAGGTAACGTACTACTTTTCTGCTTACGCGCAGTTAGGCGCACCGCCAAGGTTTGATGTTGCGGTGCCCACAGGTAATTTTGGTAATGTTTTCGCTGGTTACATTGCACGCCGTATGGGTTTACCGATCAACCGACTCATTCTTGCGACAAACCAGAATGATATCCTACATCGCTTTTTTTCCTCCGGTGTCTATCAAAGAGAAGAAGTGCATTTCAGTCATAGCCCCGCGATGGATATTCAAGTCGCTAGCAACTTTGAACGCTACGTCTACTACGAACTCCACGAAGATAGTGGCAAGGTTCGTGAGTTCATGGCCGCGTTTAATGAAACTGGTGAAGCAACGATCGATCGGGCGCTATTTGATATCGATAATGCTTTTATATCCGATCGAGTTAATGACCCAATGACCTTGTCGACGATAGCTCAAATCCATGAGGAAACGGGATATCTTCTGGATCCCCATACAGCTGTGGGAGTTAAGGTAGGCCGAAAACACCGTTCTGCGGACCTGCCGTTGGTTTGTATGGCGACGGCTCACCCAGCTAAATTTGACCAAGTGATTGCTGAAAGTCTGCCATCGTTAGAAGTTACTCATGAAAAGCTGGAAGCAGTTCGGGATGCTCGAACGCGCAAGGTAATTCTGCCCGCAGACCCTCAGGTCATAAAACAGTTTATACGCAATTTTCAATCCGGTTGATGGCGTTAGGTAATTCCTCAATAGTGTCGATTATTGAATCTGGTTCTGAATTGCCTGGCCCCGCTCGTCGTTCGTTTCTAAGCCATACTGTCTTTATGCCAATAGCCTTTGCTGCATCTATGTCTTTAATGCGGTCATCGCCCACATAGACCATTTCGTTGGCTGAGACGCCAGTGTGAGAAAGGGCTTTGTGAAACAGGTCGGGAGCAGGCTTTGGAGCCCCTACTTCTTCCGCGCAAAAGGCAAAACTGAAATATCGGTCGAGACCTAATTTGAAGATGTCTGCATTACCATTTGTTATTGCACCGAGTCGGTAGTGTTCGGCGACAATACCAAGGGTCTCGAGGGCGCCATCAAAAAACTCAACTTGATTGCGAGCGATTAGAAAAACCCGCATTGCTTCAGCTGCGATCTTCGTTGAATCTTTCCTGCCATGATGAATCAGAGCTTTTTCAATGACCCGTCTCCGAAATTCTGTCAATCGACCGGCTAGCTTGGGTTGATCTGCGAGTACCTGTTTTCGAAACTGATTCATATAATGCATATCGTAGGGAAAGCCTGGTACATGTTCGATTAGCCAATCCTTTAGGATTTGTTCTGCTCTAATGATCACAGGATCCACGTGCCAGAGCGTATCGTCTAGGTCGAAAGCGATAACCTTGATCAATCTTCTATAGCCCGCTGAGCTCTTGGATGAGCTGAGTCGTAGACTTTAGCTAGATGCTGAAAATCGAGGTGTGTATATATCTGGGTAGTAGCGATGTCAGAATGACCTAACAATTCTTGAACAGCTCTGAGATCGTGGCTTGATTCCAGTAAGTGACTAGCAAAAGAGTGTCGCAAAGTGTGAGGATGAACCTTGGTACTGATGCCAAGACGAAGACTCCATTGCTTGACTCGATCTTGAACAGTCCTTGGATTGATTCGGTTGCCGCGTTCGCTTAAAAAAATCGCATTAGTATCTTGCAGTTTACCTCTTGGTAGATTTTTGCGAATCTGCAACCAAGTTTGAAGTGCGGTAATTGCTTTAGAGCCGACAGGCAGTACGCGTTCTTTTGAACCCTTGCCGCGAACTTTTATCGTTGCATCGTCAAAAGAGATGTCTACTACATTTGCGCCCACGAGTTCAGACAGACGGAGACCGGATGAGTAGAACAGTTCAAGTATGGCCCGATCTCTGAGACCGTGCCAGTCGGAAGCGTCAATAGAGAGCAAACGGCTTATTTGGTCGGTATCTATGGTTGCTGGTAGTTTAATCTTAGATTTAGGTGCCGAAAATTCCATTGCGGGATTGTTTCTTACTTCCCCCTCGCGGGCTAAAAAATTAAAGAATGTGCGATATGCCGACAGACGCCTTTGGAGAGTTTTCCCTGAGCGACCTGAACCGTGATCCGCACTGATAAATGCCCGTAGATGATGTGAATTGACTTGCCCCCAACTTGATACTGGCACTTTTAAGAGATAAGCGGATAGTGCGCGAAGGTCACGTCTGTAGGCGTCCAAAGTATGTTTTGAAAGCTGACGCTCGTCAGAGAGATGTGTAAGGAATTTACCGACCGCTACCTCAAGAGAATGATAATGATCAGTCATTATTAGACCAACAGGTGCCGAGGTAAAAGTTTTGCAAGCGAGTCCGCGATAAATCCGATAAACAGTGTTTCCATACGAGGTGAAAAATAATGGGCGTCTGGTGAACCAATTGCTAGCAGAGCGATGTGGCGATTACGATTTTTAACCGCTAATACAGCTGCGGAATTTACTTTTTCGCTGCCGGGACCGAAAAGGTAATGTTGCTCCTCAGGCCTAAGTATACCGAGTGTGGGTTCTTTGGCTCGTATGAGGGAGCCAATATGTTGGGCTGCGTTTTCCTTCGTCACTCTGCGGGTGAAATGATTGATGTCTTTCCCAGCGCCAAAGATCATCAAAGCATAAGCTTTACATTTGAAATCCTTTTTTAGGCTCTTTTCCAAGGACGAAAAGAATGTCTCGCTATTTTCAGCGGCCATCAGATCAAGTATGAGTCTTCGACAGTTGTCAAAGATCTCGTTGTTTTCCTTCGCTGCCGTTAAGACGTCCTCCAACTGTTGCCGGGTCTTTTTCTGTCGTTCACGCAGGACAGCTAACTGTTTCTCGACAAGGGAAATAGTACCTTGACGATTATCTGTTAATTTCATTTGAAGAAGTAGATTTTCATGGTCCAGGAAAAAGTCAGGGTTTTTCTTCAGATACGCGGCAACATTCTTATCGGTCAGTTTATCAGTCATAATTTTAATCGGCCCTCGTAGATTCGCCGTGCAGGTCCTTTCATCATGATTGGCGTATTTTCACCGGCCCATCTGAGCTCTAGCTTGCCGCCAGGCAGCTCAACCTCTATATGTTCGTCAAGCAGTCCCTGCAGACGGCCAGCTACTATAGCGGCGCAAGCGCCACTGCCGCAGGCCTGTGTTTCACCAACGCCTCGCTCGTAAACTCTCAATCTAATTTGTTTTCTAGACAGTATTTGCATAAAGCCTACGTTCACTTTTTCAGGAAAACGTTCATGGCTTTCAATAATCGGCCCCAGAGAAACGATAGGGGCGTTGTCGAGATCTTTGACGCTGATCACCGCGTGTGGGTTGCCGACGTTGACCACAGAAGCTGTTGTAACCTCAGCAGAATGAGGCTGTTCTAACTCATAGAGTATTTGCTGGCTGTCAGCTATAAAGGGAATTCTCGCGGGTTGTAAGATAGGAGTGCCCATATTCACCGTGATATTGCCGTCTTTTTCTAGTCGACAGCTAATTTGGCCCGAAATGGTCTGTAGACGAAGAAACGATTTGGTCGTCAGTCCTTGATCACGAACAAAACGGAGAAAACAGCGAGCGCCGTTTCCACATTGTTCGGCTTCAGAGCCATCTGCATTGAAAATGGTATACCGGAAATCGGCATTTGGATCATCGGGTGGACTGACTGTCAGAAGCTGATCAAAGCCTATACCAGTGCGCCTGTCGGCAAGCTTTCGAATTGTGTCGGGATAGATATGTGCGCGCTGTGACACGAGATCAACCATCATAAAGTCGTTACCCAGACCGTGCATTTTTGTAAAACGAAGTAACATTCTGTCCAACTTTTTATATTTTTATCTTTCTTCTTTTGTCTTCTACTGTTTTCTTAGAATTGTTGCCTTTTACGTACCACATGTCAGTTAACTGTTTAGCAGTGATTCCAATGCGAGCTGATCTTCGATGGTTTCACGTCTTCTTATAACGTGATGGTCACTCCCGCTAATAAGGATTTCAGGTGCTCTATTGCGTGAATTATAATTTGAAGACATAACGAACCCGTATGCTCCGGCAGATAAAATGGCGATTAAACCGTTTTCGTCCAGTGCCAAATGACGTTCTTTGGCTAGAAAGTCGCCGGTCTCGCAGATCGGGCCAACGACGTCCCACTTAGCTGCTGGTTTGTTAGTGACAGTGACAGGAATTACATCTTGCCAAGCATTATATAGGGATGGCCTTATTAGGTCGTTCATTGCGGCGTCAACTACAGCGAATTGCTTCTCATCATTTGTTTTAAGTGTAGTTATTCTAGTAAGCAATATACCGGCGTTGGCCACAATCATTCGGCCTGGCTCGAACAGAAGATGATGTTTAAGGTCCACCATGGCGTCCCGCACGATTGATGCAAATTCGTCAAGGTCGATCGGTTCTTCATCGCGGTATCTGACGCCGATCCCTCCTCCTAAATCGATATGCTTCAGGGATATACCGTCTGACTCGAGTTCTCTGACTAGTTCTAGCAATCGATCAAGTGCGTCCTTAAAAGGCAATAAGTTCGTTATCTGCGAACCAATATGACAATCTATACCGACAATCTGCAGATTGGGGTCATTAGCCGCCGCGCGATAAAGACCTTTTGCCTCCATTGCGGATACGCCGAATTTGTTTTCTTTCAAGCCTGTTGAGATATAAGGATGGGTTTTTGGATCTACATCGGGGTTAACTCTGATGGAAATCGGTGCTACAAACTTGCAGGTGTCGGCGATGTCTGCGATGCGTTTCAGCTCTGAGGCAGACTCGACATTGAAGCAACCTATTCCGACCTCCAGAGCTTGTCTAATTTCCCAATCTTGTTTGCCTACACCGGAGAAAACAATCTTTTTAGGCGCGCCACCAGCAGTTAGTACTCGTGTAAGTTCGCCGCCGGAGACAATGTCGAAGCCTGCTCCCAGCTTGGCCAAGATCTGCAGTACAGCTATATTTGAGTTTGCTTTTACAGCGTAGCAGATTGTGTGCGGCAAACAACCCAAGGCTTGTTCGAAGCGGCAGTATGCTTCTCTAATCTCTCTCTCAGAATAAACGTAAGTAGGCGTGCCGTATTTAGAGGCTATGTCCTGGAGCGGGACATCCTCTAAATAAAGATCACCCGCAATGCGGCTCAGCACGACTACTTCTCTCGCCCATGCTGTACAACGTCTTTATCCACCTGACTCATATCAGTTTTCATCTTGGTAAGTCCCGGTTCGGATTCTTCTGGCAGGTAAAGAGGACCCTTCTGGCCACAGGTAGCCAAAAAAAAGTATGCGAAAATCAAGATAAAATAGCGCATTGTTGAAGGCCACCAGATCGAGTCTGAAGTATACTCTAAATTTTAGCTGGAGCAGACGTTGGACGATAGTAGCTTTCAGGAGATCGTCGACGAGGTCTTTTTGGAAATCGAAGATAAGGTCGATGAGTTGAACGATGACATTGATGTGGATTCTTCGGGCGGTGTGCTTACATTGACGTTTCCAAATGGAACCAGCGTAATACTGAGTCGTCAAATTAGTAGTCACGAGATTTGGATAGCTGCCAAGTCTGGCGGTTTTCATTTGGCATTTGATGAACAGGTTTGGAGTTGTGCATCGACGGGCGAGGATTTGAAATCGCTGTTAGACCGTGTTTTTGTTGAGCAGGGAGCGTCTAGTCCGTTCAGTTGATGCGCATTCTTGCCCTCTTGATGGCCTGTTTGACCTGCGAGGGAGCTGTACCACCGAGGTGATTACGTGAACCCAAGGAACCGTCCAAGCTCAAGATGTCATACACATCGTTTTCGATCAGAGCGCTAGCAGTTTGCAGTTCAATCAAGTCTATTTCGGCGAGATCTATATTTTTCGATAAGCCCAAAGCGACTAGTTTTCCAACAGCTGCGTGGGCATCTCGAAAAGGCAAGCCTTTCTTTACGAGATAGTCAGCCAGATCCGTGGCAGTCGCGTAGCCCTTGAGTGTTGCAGCTCGCATCGCTTCGCGTTGCGGTATGATCTCCGGGATCATGTCAGAAAAAGCCGTCAGGCATCCTATAACAGTTTTGGCTGTGTCAAAAAGTGGTTCTTTATCCTCCTGATTGTCTTTGTTGTAGGCGAGTGGCTGTCCCTTCATAACGGTTAAAAGACTGAGCAATGAGCCAAAGACTCTGCCTGTCTTACCACGCACTAGCTCCGGAATATCTGGATTTTTTTTCTGAGGCATAATCGAAGATCCCGTGCAAAATCGGTCGGGTAAATCGATAAAGCCAAATGTCGGCGAGGTCCAGAGAATCATTTCCTCTGCCCACCGCGACAGATGCATTAGTAGGAGGCTCGCGTTAGAACAGAATTCTATCGCGAAGTCACGGTCACTGACTGCATCCAGTGAATTTTGTGCAATAGCCTCAAAGTCGAGCAGCTCAGCTGTAAGAGCTCGATCTATAGGGTATGTTGTACCGGCTAAGGCTGCGGCACCCAAGGGAAGTGAATTAACTCGCTTTCTGCAATCGACGAACCGGTTATAGTCTCGATCTATCATTTCAAACCACGCCATTAGATGGTGGGCAAACGAGATGGGTTGCGCAACCTGGAGGTGTGTAAAGCCAGGCATGATTGTTTCGGTTTCATTGTTAGCAAGGTCGAGCAGACCTTGCTGCGTCTTTCTAATTAGCTCGCAGATATAATCAATCATATCCCTTAGATAGAGACGTATATCAGTAGCGACCTGATCATTACGGGAACGGCCGGTATGCAGTTTTTTGCCGACCTCTCCAATACGTTCAGTTAGAGCACTCTCGATATTCATGTGTACATCTTCAAGTGCGATTGACCAGTTGAAACTACCGGTTTTAATTTCTTCACCAATTTCTTTGAGTCCAGCCTCGATCGACTGCAACTCTTCCTCGGTGATTACACCTACTCGTGTCAACATCGTAGCATGTGCGACCGAACCTTGAATGTCGTAAAGCGCAAGTGTCTTATCGAATTCGACAGAAGCCGTGAAAGCTTCAACGAAAGCGTCGGTCGCTTCGGAAAACCTACCATCCCAAAGTTTGTCGTTATTCTTGGCCAAGTCGTTACTTTTATTCATGGGAAAAGGTAATTGTAACAGCGTTGAACGTATCTGAATCCTATTCTAATTGCCAGAGACGACTCAGATCGAGTCTTCATTGCAGAGCTAATGATCTATTTTTTCATTAAAGAGATATCTGCGAACCATCTTTCTACAAATAGCTGGCTTAAGCTGTCCAAGGATAAGCAAATATTTATTAAAAAAACGACTTTTTCTTCAAAGTGTGCGCTGCTTCGCATTTTTTTTTCTCAGAATCCTTAATCTTTAAACCTAGAAACTCGTCCGGAAGGATTAAGCCGGCGAGAGGCAACTGCATGAAAACTATAGAGATTCAGGAATTTGTAAAAAAGTAACTCGGAGAAATGTAAGCATGGATGTGTTGGTCGTAGATGATGATAAGCTGGCTCGGGATAGATTAACTAGGATGGTGCAATCGTTTGAAGGCTACGATGTGCTTGGGACTTTGGAATCTGGCGAGGAAGCAATTCGTCAGGTGATCAATCTTGAGCCCGATGTTGTTCTGCTGGACGCCCGTATGACTGGGATGGAAACCGCCGAGAAACTGTCATCTTTGGCGGCACCTCCTGCCATAATTTATTGCAAAGCGTTTGATGAGCATGCCTTTAATGCTAAAAGCATCAATGCTTCGTTGTTTTTGGTGAAACCGGTGCGTCGTGAAGCGTTGCTGGGTGCCTTGGCGACTGCCCGTCGATTTAATGGACTGGAACAAGCTCTTAAGCCTGATAAAGAAATAAGCCCGATTGCGAATACTCGATCACATATTAGTGCCCGAACCCGCCGGGGCATTAAGATGATTCCTTTGACAGAGGTTAAATTTTTTCAGGCTGACCAGAAATATGTGACGGTGCGTCATGAAGGTGGCGAAGTACTTATTGACGATACTCTGCGAGACCTTGAGTCGGAATTTGGCGATCGGCTAGTCCGTATACATAGAAATGCCTTAGTCATGATGGAGCAATTGGTAGGCTTAGAAAAGGACTCGATGGGTCATTATCAGGTTCGGATCCGTGGTATCGATAAAAGGCTAGACGTCAGTAGACGTCACGTACCTGGCATCAGAAAGATTGTGCAAAGTCTATAGAAAATTTCCCTGACGACGCAATGAGCTTCTGAGGTTAATTCGCTTTAGTTAAACTGGAGATTTTTTGAACGCCGGAGTCGGTGTCAGTTTGGATCTCGATAAACTATGTCGTTGGCTAGTAATCGGTTGGTTGTTCAGAGGCAAACTTAACCAACGCAATATAACGATAAAAGCTATGTACGAATTTACTGTACGGCAGCATCAGAAAAAAGCCTAGAACAAAGCCCAGATGTATCACAAGGAGTAAACCCATGGCTGCAGTTTCTCTAAATGCTAGTAAGAGCAAGCCGGTTAAGCTTACCGTAAATAGTGACAGCATAAAGGCGTAGTCAATGCTCTGATGCCGAGTCGTTTCGGGGTGGCTCTTTATTTTATTCCACATCAGTCCCACCGGACCGACCAGCAGACCGAGGCCACCAGTTGTACCCAAAACGACTGGCAGACTTACATAAGGGTAAGGGGCCTGAATACCGAGGATATAATCATAGAATGTGGCCATGCATGTGGAAGCGAAACATAGCAGGAATCCCCACATAGTGCAGTGGTGAAAGAAGCGACGGCTATTGGAGGCCTGTTCATCGATACTGCTGCAGCCTTCTCCATGACCCCCGTCTAGATATCGCAAAGTCACACTATCTTTTGTTGCGGCTATCAGATGAGTCGGATTCACTTTGCCATCAACCTGAAATCGCCAGAATCTTTTGAACCCAATTGCCATCGCCAGCAAAGAGAAACCAAAAGTTGATCCGGCCATGGTAATCATGAGCGAATGTCCGATAATCTCGTAAAAGGAGCCAGGTCCTTGATGCACGCCAAAGAAAGTGTTGCTGTTGATCAAAATAAAAGCCAGAACAAGTAATAAGGTAATGCTTAGTGTTGTAACGACGGTTGTCCATAGCCCGTTGCTAACGAAAGCTCTGCCGAGACCCTCCGGCCAGGCATGACGTTCATAGCTCTGCATGCGCATATCGCTCAGGATTGCGGGAACATTGATTTGAAAATCATGGGGAGGTGCGAATTGGCAGTCATGAAAACACGCCGTACAGTTATGGCAGAGATTAGCCAGGTACTCGAGATCCGTGATGATAAAATTTCTACGCGTGGTCATGGCCTGAAACGTCGCGCAGAGTCCTTCGCAATAGCGGCAAGCATTGCAGATTTGCATTACCCGCTCTGCTTCATTGGCTGCACCCGGGTTAGCGCTCATCGGGTTCTCCAATCAGCTGCTTCCTTTCCGGCGATGCGGCCGAATACTCCGCCAATAGTCATACCTGTGCCGGCGCAGTAGCCCTGTCCCAGTATATTGCCCGCCATAACTTCTCCCGCGGCGTAGATATTGGGTGATGCTTCATTATCGAATTGGACACGGGCTAGACTGTCTACCTCGAGCCCAAGGTAAGTAAACGTAATGCCAGGTTTCAGGGGATAGGCATAGTAGGGCGCGGTGTCGATGGGGAGCGCCCAGTGTGACTTAGGTGGCTCAAGACCCTTAGTGCGACAACTGTCTAGTTGGTTGATGTCGTATATACCTTGAACGATTGATTGATTGAAATCCAGGACGGTTTTTTCGAGTTGGGTAGCGGGGACATCCAGTTTTTTCGCAAGCTCTGCAATGGTTTTTCCAGAAATTGGCTCGAAGATTGAAGGCATAAAGTTGTTTTTCACTTTTTCATCAAATATAGCGTAGGCGATCTGGTCCGGTTGCGAGGCGATCAAGCGACCCCATATAGCGTAGCGCTTCGGCCAAAAATCCTCGCCCTCGTCATAAAAACGTTGACCTTTGTCGTTGACGACTATACTGAAACAGACACAATCCAGACGGGTTACAATACCACCATCGAAACGAGGGCCGCGTGCATCAATTGCGATAGCATGGCATTGGCTGGGATCACTGACGGTGTTAACGCCCTGATTGATCAAGCTTATTAGAGGCAGGCCAGTATTCTTTGGCGTTCCCCGAATCAGGAAGTTATTTGAGGCCTGGCCCCAGATATCTTTCATCCACTTACTATTTGCCTGAAAACCTCCGCTTGCGACTACGACAGCATTAGCAGAAATTTGAAATGTCCGATCGCCGACGGTTCCGGATGCCGCTACGAAGTTATAGCCGTTGAGTTCGAGGTCACGAACATCAGCGTTATAAACGATATCTACACCGACTCGCTCTGCAACTCGATACAGAGTATTGACCAAGGCCTTACCTCCACCGAGAAAAAAAGCGTTTGTACTGTTCAGTCCCAATGTACCTGAAAGGGCTGGTTGGTAATGGACACCGATCTTCTGTAACCAGATCAATAGCTCTTCACTATGGTTGATCATTAACCTTGCCAGTGTCGTGTTGGTTTTACCGCCGGTAACCTGCAATAAGTCCTGCCAGTATTCCTCCTCGCTGTAGCTTCCATCTAGATTCAATAGTGGCTGGTTATGCATGACCCGGAGGTTGCGCGTATGTCTTGTGTTTCCGCCGCGCATTACTCGATCGCCTTTTTCCAAAAGCAGGACCCGAGCGCCTGACTGTCGAGCGGTTATTGCGGCGCATAGTCCAGCATTACCGCCACCTATTACAAGAACCTCGGTGACTGCTGGTATCATTTATTGCCTCGTGAGCGAATGAAAACTATCGCGAGATAAGTAGACATGGACCTTGCCATCCAATAATTCATACTGCCTACGGGTCCTAAAGCTACGACTGCCTTTGATGATTGTTTACGATCATTATTAGTTTGAGTCGAGGTAGACGTCAGGTATGTTGGCAAGACGACAGGAAGGATCAGGAAGTTTTTCACGAAGACACATTAGCATCTTTGGTATCTTTGTCGGTACTGTAGTTGCCATGAGGCTTTGCACGATTAATCTGGGAACTGGAGCGCTCAGCCCAGGAGATCATCAGCGTTCATGGACTCCAGAGCAGAAAATGAACGTTCCAGAATTGTTTCCCCCAGCTTTACACCTCGTTCATTCCCCTGGTCGAGGGTGCCACATATAGCGATCGGAGTGATCATCACCAGCAGTAAGTTATAGCGATACCGTTCCAGGCATTCATCAAAGCTGAATCCTTTGACACCCATATCAATCAACGTATCGTGATAGCGTCGCAGTGCGTTCAACTGGAGTTCACCGTGAAATTCAGGGTTGGCACTCTGGGAACAAAAATAGGCTATGTCGTGGGTTCCGCTTCCACCTGTTGTGTTTTGCCAATCGAAGGCAATAATGTCAGGTTCTCCAGCTCGGTCGAGCAAGAACATATTGTCGGTTCGGTAGTCGCCGTGAATTACGGTTTGAGGACCACCAAGTCCTTTTAGGAAAAGTTCTGAGAACTGTTCGGCGATCTTTTTGATGACGTCAGCACGAACACCTGAGAAGTAATCAGGGAAGTTGTCGATGGTTGGCTGAACTCCGGGTCGGAAGATAGCATCTCGACGAAATAAGATGGTTCTCATGTCGATTTGGTAATAAAGCCAGTCGAATTCCGCAGTACGTCCCCAAAAGGTGCCATGTAGCTGAGCTGCTCGTTCAAAAGCGATTTGCAGTTGTTTACCTGAGCAGCTGTTAAGCTGATCTCCAGCTTCCTCACTGCCAAGATCTTCGAGGATCAACAAAAAGTCCTGCGTGGTAGCGTCGACTTCGGCGAATAGAGCTTTCGGATAAGCAATTGGTGTCTCAGTCGACAAATAATTGTAAAAGTTAACCTCATTCCGATAAAAATTGATCCCTTTAGCAAGGTCGCTGTTGTGGTTCCTAGCGATGCACTTGATGATGACCGAGTCTTTCCTGCCGGAGGAAAGAGTCAGCTGAACGCGGGCGATCGATGACATCAACCCGACGCCCTCACCAAGAGATTGCACTTCAGTCTTAACGATGGATTCAGGAAACTGGTTACCGATAATTCGATTAGCAATTTCTGGAGAAAAATCTTCGTACTTTTGAATAATATTAGACATGGTTTCCTATAAGATCCTACCGGGCATCTGGTTGGAGGTTGTTTTTATGTTAAATATTTTATCGGTGTTGCTGACGATTCGGTGATTAGTGCTCAGATATCAACCAAGAGAAGTTCCAACGAACACAGTATAGAGAAATACAGTAAAGAGGATACAACAGAGTGACTCGGCAGTCGTCTGTGTTGTTTCCTGATTTACTTTTTTTCTTTAACTACTTAACACGGGGCATGTCTATGGACTGCAGGCTCTTTCTAAAAAGATTTGAGATTACTCAGCCGGAGTCGACACTGGTTGTTTGATTGTCGCCTCGTCTACCTGGAATTTAATGATGAGTTATTGATAGTTGTCATAGGGCTTATTTATTCTTAAGGTTGCGCCAGATCGACAAAGTTATCCTATGGAAAAATTACGTATCGCGACTCGTGAGAGCGCTCTGGCACTTTGGCAGGCTAATCATGTCAAAGCGTTACTTGAAAACCGCCACACTGGCCTTGTTTGCGAGATAATCGGGATGACGACGGAAGGTGACCGCAATAAGGTTTCACCTCTAAGCCAAATGGGTGGCAAAGGGGTTTTCGTTAAAGAACTAGAAACAGCTCTTCTCGAGGGTAATGCCGATATCGCTGTTCATTCTATGAAGGACGTGCCAGCGAAGATGCCAACAGGACTTGGCATAACAGCTATCTGTGAACGAGCAAGCCCATTGGATGCGTTTGTAGCTAATGATTGTTCCAACTTAGATAGTTTACCCAGGGGAGCGGTAGTTGGGTCTTCTAGTCTTCGGCGCGTCCTGCAAATTAAAGCGGCATATCCACATCTGAATTTTCGGGAATTGCGCGGTAACGTAGATACGCGGTTGGACAAGCTTGATAGACAAGAATATGACGCAATTATACTGGCGGTGGCGGGCCTGACCCGGCTGGGACGTGCCGATCGTATCAGTGATTCGATAGAGCCAGAAGTCTGTTTACCAGCTGCCGGTCAAGGAGCTATAGGAATCGAATCTCGATTAGACGATAACAAAACGCTTGATCTGCTTATCGATATCAATCACATGGCAACCTGGACTGAGGTAATTGCGGAACGACGAGTTACAACCGCATTAGGAGCAGCCTGTAACCTGCCCATAGCGGTTTTCGGGGAGTCTTTTCAGGACCGTCTAAGGCTCAGGGCTTTTGTGGCTGATACATCGGGTGAGCAGGTAATTAGGGAGGTGCTCACAGGCCCTATTACTGACGCAGAAAGTGTTGCGGCTGAGTTAGGTGAACGTTTGCTAAGCTTAGGCGCGGCCAAGCTTTTAGGCTGATGACAGCAGTCCTTTTAACCCGTCCAGGTCAAGAAAACGATAATTTGGCTTCGCGCCTCGCGGGCCAAGTTGCAGAAATTCAAGTTCGCCCTCTTATTGAAATCAAAGCCGTTGCTCTTACCCAAGAAGACAGGCGGCTCATTATGGATATCGACCAACAGGATGCGATTATTTTTGTTAGCAAAAGCGCTGTTAGATATTCTATGCCTGAACTTGAAACTTACTGGCCACAATGGCCGGTGCGATTGAATTGGTTTGCAGTTGGTTTTGGTACTTCGTTGGTCTTATCGGATCATGGAATAAAAGCTGATTATCCGGCCGTTGCAGGAAGTGAAGGGCTACTGGAACTCAGCGGCCTCCAAGAGGTTAAAGATCTTAAGGTACTTATTGTCCGTGGTGTTGGTGGTCGAGAATTGCTCGCCGCTGAGCTGATCCGACGAGGTGCGAAAGTTACCTATTTGGAGGTTTATGAACGAAGGACAACGATCGATGATGACTGGCGCGATTTGTCGCCCGATACAATAGTGGTTGTAACCAGCATCGCCGCTCTCGATAGTCTCCGAGCAAAACTGGGCGAAAACGTTGGTAAGTGTCAGCTTATCGTTGCTTCTCCTCGAATTGCAACCCAAAGTCAGGACTTTGCTCAGACCACGATTGCTGCTGGAGCTTCTGATCAGGCATTGTATGATGCGATTTTGGAATCGCTTTAGTGGGCTGACATGAGTGAGGAAGTACCCGATCAGAAGCGCGCTAGCTGGCGAATCGTCAGCGTTTTTGCCGTTTTTCTTGCATTGATCGCGATAGCAATCGCTGCCTACCCCGTCTATGAGTTGTTTCATGGTGAAGTTCCAGACGCGGAATTGGACAGAAGACTGACTGCTCTAAAGGCCCATGTGCGTGCGAATGCTTTGCAAATTGATGAACTGAAGACCGACCGGGATCAGGTGTTAGAGCCTGGTGAAATTGGCATCGATGAGAGACTCAACAATTTTGGTAAAAGCTTTCAGTCGCAATTGGATGTGATGAAAACGAATTTCTCGACTACTCGTGAGGATTGGTTGCTTGCTGAAGTCGAGTATTTAGTGCGAATGGCTAATCAGCGCGCGCTGATGGTAAAAGATGAATCCTCCGCGCTGCAATTATTGATAACGGCCGACCAAATTGTCAGGGACGTTGAAGGGATATCTGCTCATGATCTTAGGTCAGCTCTGGCGAATGATATTGCCTTGTTACGAACATTCAACGGAACGGACATCCAGGGAATTTACCTAAAAATCTCGGCTCTGATTCGTCAGGTGCAAAATTTGCAACGTGAGCCGCCCAAGTTCGAAACAGCGATTTCGTTTGAGATTGAAAAACCAAGCCCAAATTCCTTTTTGGAACAACTAACACAATTTCTGACAGAAATCGGTAGTCGATTATCTAGCCTGATTGACTTTCGGCGAGGTGCTCCCGAGGTTAAACCAATATTACCCCCCAGTCAGATCTATTATCTTAGGCAAAACTTGGTGCTCAAATTGCAGATAGCGCAGATGGCGCTGCTTGAAGGTCAGCAGGATGTTTATCAGGCATCATTGGATGAAGCTCGAATCTGGCTCATTGATTTTTTTGATGATGATAAAACTCGGGATGCGTTGATAGCGAGTTTAATTGAGCTGCGGACTGAAAACGTCGGTAGAGATTTGCCAGATATTTCTGCCTCGTTGGACGCGGTTCGGGATTTGTCGGCAGGTTCAAAAAAAGGTTTGGGTGAGTGAATCGTTCTTTTTTCACTTTGCTATTGGTTTTGGTGTTAGCAGGGTACGTTGGCGCGTTGATTGCGCGCGATCCAGGATATGTGTTGGTTAGCTATGCTAACTATTCAATGCAGACCAGTCTCTGGGTTATGTTGTGCTTGGTGTTTTTCCTGGTTGGAATAGTCTACCTGACTCTGCGTTTCATGGGACTAGTCCGAGAAGCACCAAAGATCTATCTTGGCTGGCGAGGATTACGAAAGGCGCGAAGATCTAATGAACTGTCTTGTAAAGGCCATCGACTGCTTGCGGAAGGCGAGTTCCAGCGGGCTCTGAAGTTTCTTGATTCTGGCGCCGAACATAACGATTCAAAAGCAGTTAACTATATGGCGGCAGCTCGAGCAGCTGATCACCTAGGTGACAGCGTAGCTCGAGAAAATTATCTTCGTCAGGCTTTGGAAGCAGATGCTCAATACTCGAAAGCAGTAAAGGTTTTGGCTGCGGAACTTGCAGTGGCTCGCGGTGAGCCAGACACGGCTTTGTTACTGCTCAAGAATATGAAGCTTACTGAATATACCCTGCGAATTAAACGACAAGCCATTGAAGCCGCAAGTGACTGGTCGGCAGCTTTGGCGGCGGTGTCGGAAATACGTCAGATGGATGATTCGACTGCTTTAATTATGGAAAAAACCGCGGCAGAGAAGGGATTCGCCGGAGCTAACTTAAGTGATGATGCCCGTCATGAGCTGTTTCGCCAATTGTCGTCGAAGTTGAAGCTAGACCCTGTTGTCATTGCCCTTTATGTTGAAGGATTATCAAATAAAGAAGGCGCTGAACCTGTTTTACGTGCAGCTCTGAAAAGGTCCTGGAGTCCTGAATTAGTTGCTCTCTACGGAGAATTAGGAGACGCTAATTTGGATATTCGTCTAAAAAATGCCGAAAGCTGGCGGAAAAACCATAGCACTGATGCAGTTTTGCAATATTGTTTAGGTAGGATCTATGAACAGAGCGGCGAATCGAGTCTCGCACGAGAAAGTTATGCTCGCAGTACAGATCTAGGTGGCCCCATTGAAGCGAAGATTCGTTTGGCTGATTTGATGTTCGAGGTAGGACAGGTTGAGCGCAGTCTTGCTCTCTACCGTGAGGCTTTAAATTCAGGATTAAATAGCTCTTAACCTCGAGGAGCGTAGGAGAAAATATCAGACTTCATGTTGTTAGCGGGCATGCCTCTGTTCACGAAAGCGTCAAATGTAGCGTATACCATGTTTGGTCCCCCTGAGACGATTATAGTGACGTTTGACAGGTCCTTGAAGTCCTCGAGGACTGCATCGCCAACCATTCCCGTTCGGCCACTCCAATTAGGGGCTTTTTCGGGCTCGCTTACGACGGGTACGAAATAGAAGTTGTTAAAATCTCGTGCCCAAAGGTTGCAAAGGTCAGCTAGGTAAAGGTCGTTATCATTAAGAACACCCCAATAAAGGTAGACAGATTGGGTCATACCAACTTCGATAAGATGCTCGATAATACTTTTCATCTGAGTGATCCCAGTACTGGCAGCGATTAAGATCAGAGGATGATCTGGAGCATTTGTTATATAGCAATCCCCCAATGGCATTTCGATCTCGAGGATCTTCGAACTATCAAGTAGTGCTTCGACCGCCTCTGAGTCTTCAGAACCAGGAGTTGGGCGGATGTGCAGTTCGAGACTGTCTCGATTTTGGGGAGCGCTGGCAATGGAGAATGGTAGCTTTTTCTCGGGTAAAATGATCTGAAGATACTGCCCGGCGTGGAAGTTTACATGCTCAGGTAGCGCAAGAACAACGCTTCTTGTATCGTCGTTATATCGATCGATCGATACGATCGGACACTTTAAGACCTTCACGGTCTTAGCTAGTTCCGTTTCATCGACGCAAAGAATTCTTCGTTGGTGTTACTTTTCTTCATGCGTTCCAGCAAAAACTCGATAGCTGCTAGATCGTCCATCTCATGCAATATCTTGCGTAGTATCCAAACCTTTTGGAGTTCGTCCTCTGACATCAGCAGGTCTTCACGACGAGTACCTGAGCGTCTGATATTTATAGCGGGATAAACTCGCTTCTCAGCGATTTTCCGCTCGAGATGCAGTTCCATGTTACCGGTACCCTTGAATTCTTCGTAAATGACCTCGTCCATCTTGGATCCAGTATCAATAAGCGAAGTTGCGATGATAGTTAGGCTGCCCCCTTCCTCGATATTTCGAGCAGCACCGAAAAAACGCTTTGGTCGTTCCAATGCATGGGCGTCTACACCTCCTGTCAATACTTTGCCTGATGCTGGAATGACGGTGTTGTAAGCACGAGCGAGCCGTGTAATAGAGTCTAGCAGTATGATGACATCGGTTTTGTGTTCCACCAGGCGCTTGGCCTTTTCTATAACCATTTCTGCTACTTGTACATGTCTCGATGGTGGTTCGTCAAAGGTGCTAGCGACAACCTCGCCGCGCACCGAGCGCTGCATTTCGGTTACTTCTTCAGGACGCTCATCGATAAGGAGCACGATCAGATGACATTCCGGATTATTACGCATAATTGACTGCGCGACGTTTTGTAATATGAGTGTTTTACCGGCTTTTGGTGGAGATACGATCAGACCGCGCTGCCCTTTACCTATCGGTGATGTTAAATCAATGATCCTTGCCGTTAAGTCTTCGGTGCTGCCATTGCCAGCCTCAAGTGAGAGTGCTTCATCAGGGAAGAGGGGTGTTAGGTTTTCGAACAGAATTTTGTTCTTGCTCTCGCCAGGGTCGGTGAAGTTGATCTGATCAACTTTTAGAAGAGCGAAGTAACGCTCGCTGTCCTTTGGTGGCCTGATCTTGCCAGCAACGGTATCACCGGTGCGGAGATTGAATCGTCTGATTTGGCTGGGTGAGACGTAAATGTCATCTGGTCCAGCAAGATAGGAAGAATCTGGTGATCTTAAAAAGCCAAAACCATCTTGTAGAATCTCTAGCGTGCCATCACCATGAATCGCCTCCCCACTTTTAGCGTGTTTTCTAAGTACACTTGCAATAATTTCCTGTTTGCGGGATCGCCCGAGGTTGTCCATGCCCATACCTTGGGCGATTTCTAAGAGTTCAGGTATAGGTTTAGTTTTAAGGTCAGTCAGGTTCATAAAATCACGTTAGCTTTGTTTTTTCGCAGCGAATGCGCGGAATAGTTGGAAGTTGTTGATGGGTTTGATAATTAAATGTATGAAGAAAGGCTCGGCAGAGCTTCTTCGAGAGTTTCGAGAGTCAAAATGTGTTTAAAGCACCCTCGAAAAAACGCAAAATGATATGTTTTGAAGCTCATGTCAATGGTTTTTTAATTTAGTTTGCTTTATTGATCACACTGATGTTCCTTTAACTAGCGGCTGAGAAGAGCTGATTGTTTATCTTTAGGCTGATTTTTGGTTTTGGTTTGATGCACGTTATAACTTGAATATACCCGACAATCGCGTATCAGATTCTGTCCGCTTGTTATTATTCCTTTAGCAATTAGTTGGAGTGCTGGTTCGGTTTAAAACTAGCATTAACGTCCCATCGCGGACCATCTTCGTCCAGAGCTGAAGGATTCTCGGCCTTTGCTATCTGACGCCCACCTTTCCTTGTTTCTAGATATTTGAATCCAGAAAACTTGTGAGCTGGGATTTTGAGAGAGCGCCGACTTTGGTCGCCTCGACGTTGCCATTTTTAAATAGCATCAGAGTAGGTATGCCTCGGATACCGTATTTTGGAGGTGTTTCCTCATTTTCGTCGATATCAAGCTTGCAGACTTTCATTTTCCCGTCGTACTCGGAGGCTATCTCCTCCAACACAGGTGCTATTACCTTGCAGGGACCGCACCACTCGGCCCAATAATCTACTAGTACAGGAACATCTGAATTGAGCACGTCAGATTCAAATGAGGCATCAGATACATGCTGAATATCTGCCATTGATGTTTACTCCGGTATAATTTCGCTGAAAAGTTAAGTCGTAATCCTAAGCCTTTTTAGGAGTCGCTACTAGTCGCCAAACAAGAATCTTTTGATTTTCAGCAGTCTACTTTTTTCTAAGAGATAGCTAATCAATAGCGTGTCTAGGGTGACTGATTACTTTTTTTGATCGGTACAGAAATTCCCACCTTTGCTTAAATGAAACTAAGGCTTGGCCCTAAGGTCGTATGCGACTTTTTTGGCGAAATAAGTCAAGATTGCACTCGCGCCGGCTCTTTTCATGCCTAGAAGAGACTCCAGGATAACCGCTTCGGATAACCACCCATTTTGAATAGCAGCTTTTAACATCGCGTATTCGCCGCTCACCTGGTAAACCATCGTTGGCACCTTAAAGCTATCCCTAACCTGTCTGACGATGTCTAAATAAGGCATCCCTGGCTTGATCATGACCATGTCAGCACCTTCATCGATATCAAGCCCCACCTCGTGTAGAGCTTCTTCTGAGTTAGCTGGGTCCATCTGATAAGTCATTTTATCACCGCTGCCGAGGTTCGTAGCAGAGCCTACCGCATCACGAAATGGACCATAGTAAGCGGACGCATATTTGGCAGAATAAGCTAGTATTTTAGTTGTTGCATACCCGTGCCCTTCCAAAGCGTTCCGAATGGCCCCGATGCGCCCATCCATCATGTCTGATGGTGCGATTATATCCACGCCAGCCTCTGCCTGACTCAGAGCTTGTTTTACGAGCGTATCGAGAGTGAGGTCGTTATCTACGTAGCCTTCAGCATCCAAAATACCGTCTTGACCATGACTAGTGTAAGGGTCGAGTGCCACGTCGGTCATGACGCCTAAACCTGGACAGGCCTCTTTAACAGACCGGACCGCGGTCTGGGTTAGTCCGCTTGGATTCAAGGCTTCTTCGCCCGAAGGGGATTTTTTTTTGAAGGGGATGACCGGGAACAAGGCTATAACAGGAATTCCTAGCGATTCTACTTCCTTGGCTTCTTCAACCAACAAATCAACCGATTTACGGTCCACTCCAGGCATGCTCTCGACGGATTCGTATTTCTGTTGACCCTCTTGGACAAAAATGGGATAGATAAGATCGTCGACAGACAGGCTACTTTCTCTTACGAGCCGGCGAGACCAGTCATGGGTCCGTAACCGTCGCATTCGACTTTCTGGAAACTGTCGTTTTAAGGTCATCTAGCGCTCTTATAGTCAGTGTGCAGAGACCCTATAAGGTCTAATCACGATTCGCAATACAAAATGACAAGCCATCGATAGGCCATTACACTGATGGAAGGACGGTGAGTGAAGTCGTGCTTTTAAAGGTACCTAAGGTCTTCGATCATGCAAAGTTTGAGTGCAGTCAGCTTGTGCCCAAGTTTTTCGGAGTACCCGAGGATTGTACAAAAAATGCTCACGATAGGAAGTGTCTGGGGCTGGCCAAGCTGGCCTAGTTACGATAAGTGCCAAATAGGCGAGGAGCTGTGAATGAGCCAGTTGATATTTACCAAAGAAGAGATTGAGGCTGAGCATGATTACGTGATGCCTCATGTCGAGTACGATATCCAACTGCATGGGGGATTTGATGCTCAGGGCAATTACCTGAGTCCGAGAACTTTACATCGTTGGAGGGCTATAGAGGCTTGGCACGATCAGCTAGTCGTTCGCGGCGTTCCTATAGTAGAAGCGTCGACTGATCTTCTAACAGAGCCAAACTTCCCAAATGTTGACCAGCAAGTTCTCCTTCTTAGACATGGTTTCGAAAAGTCATTTTGGGACTCGATGACAATAACAGGGCTTATCGAGGCTCGTGGCCGAGCTTTGGCAGAATTTACCGCCCCTGATTTCCAGTCCATTGTCGTTGAAGATATTTCAGGTATGGCTCTTGGCCATATGAATAAGGGACTTTTAACTGCCCATGGCTGGGATGAAGGTGGTCGTCCTGAGTCAGATATTGGTGGTCATGATGTAATGTGGTTCGTTGCTCGCGACCTTCTCTTTGGTCAGGATGCTTATCCAATTCCCGAGGCACCCGTTAGCATCGGTCGGGAAAAAGACGAGCGAGAAATGGAACAGTTGCCGGTGGAGCACGAAACGTTGATTACGTTTCTCATGAATCTTCTGATGATTGAGGTAAGAGCTGAGCGCGCTTTTCAGTTTTATGAGGCAGTGATAGGTTCACCAGAGACGTTTGCCGATAAAACTATTGAGGCAACGCGTGCGATCGAATTGGTTAATCGAATTCGGTTGGATGAATCTGTCCATGTTGCCTGGCTGCAATCAGCTATCTCAGAATTTAGGAGCCTTACGATTAATACTGTTGATGGCGCGCAAGTGCTCGGTGCAGAAATTATTGATCCAGTTTGGAGGAAGATGGTGCATTGGCATGCGGTGGAAATGCACGAGGTCGCGAGACCTGCAGCTAAAGCAGCTTTAAGAGAAACTTTGTTGGAAGCTAAAGATGGGCAAAGTCTGTTCGCGGAATTTGAGTCACTGGCTGCCTAGGAGAAGACATGAAATTTGGCATATTTTATGAACATCAGTTACCTAAGCCTTGGTCGGAGGGTCTTGAGGAGAAACTTTTTCAGGATGCTCTGGATCAGGTTGAACTTGCAGATAAGCTTGGAATTGATTACGCATGGGAGGTGGAACACCACTTTCTCGAGGAATATTCTCATTCCTCTGCGCCAGAGATTTTTCTAGCGGCTGCCTCTCAACGCACGAAAAATATTCGTTTGGGTCACGGTATTCGACAGGTAATAGCAAACTACAATCACCCGGCACGCACAGCGGAGTGTATTGCGACGCTGGATCTGGTGTCTGGTGGACGAGTTGATTTCGGTACTGGTGAATCATCGGCCATTTTGGAGCTGGGCGGCTTCGATATCCCTGTGGAGTCCAAGCGTCAACAGTATCTGGAATCAGTCGAACAAATTTGTAACATGCTAGCGATGGACCCGTACCCAGGTTTTGACGGTCAGTATTTCAGTATGCCTTGTCGCAATATCGTACCCAACCCGGTGCAGAAACCCCATCCGCCACTTTGGGTAGCATGCTCCAATAGGGATACTATCAAGATGGCCGCCCGTCTAGGTATTGGGGCTCTCACTTTCGCTTTTGTGGACCCTTTGGAAGCGCAGCATTGGGTAGATGAGTACTACAGTATTATAAAGAGCGATGAATGTGTCCCAATAGGCCATACGGTGAATGCGAATATTTGCATGGTAACCAGTTTTTCTCTGCATCATAACCGGGCGGTGGCCATTGAACGTGGTCTAGAGGGATTCGAGTTTTTTGGATATGCATTGGGTTTCCTTTATGGGTTTGGTATACACAAACCCGGGCGAACCGACATATTTAGAGAATTCCAGGCTGCAAGAAATGCCAAGCTCGTAGAGTCACCGGTGGAAGTCGGTGAGTCGTTGACTGGGGAGCGAGGCGGCATCGGGACGCCCGATGACATGCGTGAACACTTACGAAAGTTCGAAAGAGTTGGTGTTGATCAGGTCACATTTATTCAACAGGCAGGGATGAACAAGCATGAGCATATTTGTGAGTCTCTAGAAATTTTTGCGGCAGAAGTGATGCCTGAATTCAAATCCAGAGAAACGGAACGAGAAGCAAGGAAAGCTGAAGAATTGGCACCGTTCATTGAGGCGGCTATGGCTCGTAAGCAGTATATGAAGATGCCGAAGGACGATGATATTCCTGTATTTCCCGCCCTGGGCCGCAGCGTTGTTGAAGGTGATGCGGATCTAACTAAGAAAGCAGTCGGTTAGCTTGAGCGGCAATGTGCTAGATCGCATGCGTAGTTCGGCGTTCTTATTGCTGCAGAGACTCGAACTCAAGTTGTCTCTCAAGCCAAGTTTCCTCTAGTTCGTTAAGTTCTTCCTTGATCGACAATTGGTCCTTCAAAAGGTGTTGGTAGTCAGTGCTACCGTAATTCTCGTAGATGGCAGGATCGGCGAGTTTGTTCTCGACCTCTAAAAGTTTTCGTTGCAGGCGTTCCATTCGAGAATTCAATGTGTTGAGACGGCTCTTTAGCTGACGCGATTGCCGTCCTGGTCTGGCTGATTGCTCTGCCCTCTCTCTCTTTTTTTCTGTTTTTGATCGCCGCCTCGGCAATACGCTGTTTTTGTAATCTTCAAGGTTGCCTGAAAAAGGTTTTACTCGACCGTCAGCGATCATTAGGAATTCATTGACTGTGTTATTCATCAAATGTTGATCGTGTGAGACCAGAACGAGAGCCCCTTCGAAAGCATGCAATGCATTAGTCAGAGCCTGTCTCATGTCTAGATCAAGATGGTTAGTTGGTTCATCAAGCAGCAGTAGATTGGGCTTTTGGAAGGTGATTAGGCTTAGTGCTAGTCGAGCTTTTTCGCCACCTGAAAAAGTCTTAATGGATTCAAAGACTTTATCACCATGAAAATTGAATTTACCAAGGAAGTCCCTACAAGCCTGTTCGCTGATTGATTGTCTTTGTTGATTGTCCAACGCCATTAAATGATCGACTGCTGATCGGTTAGGTTCTAGCTCATCTAACTGGTGTTGAGAGAAATAGCCGATCTTTAGGTTAGAACCGATCTCTCGTTCTCCAGCGATGATAGGTAATTCTGCGTTCAAGGTTTTGATCAAAGTGCTTTTGCCCGCGCCATTGGCGCCCAGCAAACCAAAACGGTCCCCTGGAAGGAACGTCAAATTAACTTCGCTTAACAAGGGCGTTACGTAACCCAGTATGGCGTTTCTCAACGTCAGTAAGGGAGCTGATGTTTTCTGCGTAGCGATGATTTCGAACGAAAAAGGTGAATCGACGTGAGCTTGTGCGATGACCTCCATGCGCTCCAAAGCCTTCAGGCGACTCTGAGCTTGACGTGCTTTTGTAGCTTTTGCTCTAAAGCGCTGCACAAATTCGTGCATATGGGCGATCTCGCGCTGCTGTTTTTCGTAAGAATGCTGTTGCAAAGACAGTCTTTCGGAACGGATCTGCTCAAAAGCACTGTAATTGCCGGTATACAGCTCGATACGATGGCTGGATAGATGTGCGATATGGCTGCAACAAGCATCGAGCAATTCTCGGTCATGGGAGATCAGGATTAAGGTGCCCGGAAATTGCTTGATCCAATCCGTCAACCAAAGGATGGCATCCAGGTCCAAGTGGTTGGTGGGTTCGTCTAGCAGTAATAGGTCTGCCGGCGACATTAGTGTCTGAGCCAGATTGAGTCTAATCCGCCAACCACCAGAAAAGTCTGCTAGCGGCTTGGTTAAATCCTCGTCACTGAATCCCAGTCCGGCCATCATTTTAGCGGCTCTAGCTCTGGCTGAATATCCATCGATGGCTTGGAGCTCATCGTGTAATTTGGCGATATCTTCAGCCTTAGCTTGTTCGAGCGCTGCAATAGTTTTTGTATATTCGATGTTGCCGTCAAGCACGTAATCAATGGCTGATTGTGAGGAAGAAGCTACTTCCTGCGCCATATGAGCAATCCTAGTTCCTGCAGCAAGTTCAATACTTCCGGTGTCCGCTTCTAGGTTACCCAAAATCAAGGCAAATAGGCTGGATTTGCCACTGCCATTAGAGCCCACGAGACCTATTTTGTTACCCCGGTGGATTGTGCATGTGGTGTCGGCAAATAGTACGTTTGCACCGCGGCGCAGGGACGCGTTATTTAGCGACAACATGATTCGTTGCCTTTAGCATTAGGGATTCAGTATTCTCTATTAATACTGAAAATTCTGTTAGATCACCATTGATCAGATGATTTGACCTACTCTCTATCATCGCATGCCGCGCTACGGTATTTTGCTAAAGTTTACATTGATTAATTGTGGTTCATCTAAACACAGAGACTTTGTCCTATCTTAGGGATGAACTTGGTTTAGTAGCCGATGAGAATTTTGGTGGTTTTTTTGGACCGGTAGACAGTATATGTCAGTAATAGGATGACCCCTATTGGAAATTCTAAGTCAGAGTCCAGGACAAGGAACGAATTAGGCTCGCCTTAAAACTTGGAGTAAACCCAAACTGCCCAATCCAATAAAGCCTATAAGGGTCCAGCCAGGTAGGCTAAGACCTAGGAAAGACCAGTCTATCTCAGCGCAGCTACCGTCCCCTTGCAACACGATAGTAATAACATCAGTAAAGGGAAAAATCTCCATCAGATAGTCCAGTCCAGGGCCGCAGGCAGGTACCTGATCTTCAGGCAGGCCTTGCAGCCAAACATGACGACCGGAAACTGCGCCGCCTCCCGCAGCGGCTAAAACCGTCAACCAGCCGTAGGTTCGAGTGCCACTTGGTCCGGGGTTGTGTAACGCCGCAGTCGCAGCAATTAAACCCACCGTTATTACCCCGAAGCGCTGAAAGATGCACATTGGACACGGGGCCAGTTCTAACAGGCGTTCGAAGATGATGAGTGCCACCGCCATCATGAAGATACAGCCTAGAACGATCAACAAGTTTAGGTTGCGTGCTGAAGGTAGTAAAAAAGACATCTGTTCTAATAGCTTATTGGTGCAGGACAAACCTTATAGCATTGTACTACAACTCGAGGGTAAGTTGATTAAGGTGCGTTCCAGTCGGCGCAATAAAGCATTAGTTCCGGATAAAATTCTTGAAAGTCCTGTCGCAAGTCCGGCAGCAATGCCAAGCAGGAATCCACAGCATCCGCGACGGGGTTTTTTCGGGTTAATCGCCGAGAGATGTTTTCGAAGGCGTTTTCCAAAAAGCGCACATCGCCATATTTAGAGAGTGAATTAACCCTATGCATTCGTATAGCAACCTCTAATGCCTCTGGTGGCAAGTGATCTGAATTATCGACTAACAAACTTAGAACATGTTGTGAGAATTCTTCCAGATCATCCTCATAATAGTTTTCCCATTCCTTTGCGAGTAGGTGATCAAACAGAATATCGAGCAAAATCCCACTGTAGCGGCGGAGATGTACTTCGAAACGAGACGCAGCTAGTCTGACTTTCGGGTTATGGTCGGTAAAGGCATCGATAGCTCGATGAAGTCTGATGCCGGCCTCGATACCCGGTTCGAAACGATTATCTAGTCGGCCTTTGACGAAATCGCCGAGGAAACCTCCTACTACCAAATGGGGAGATTCACCTGCCAGGGCTAGATGGGCCAGATGATTCATTGTGCGGTATAACGTGCCATTAGCTCCGGGTTTAAACTTCCTGGTAAAGCGCCAGTGTATCGATCAGATACTGATTAAAATCCTTGTCGTCTGCAGCTTCGATATTTTTCTGATCCTCTAGGGACTGTCTGGCAATGTCCGCGAACTCTGTCAATTCATTAGAGCTCAGCGGACGAGATTTGAAATTTTTTCGATGTTTTAAAGTCTGATCCATGGCGAAGTTCAGGAATGATTTTTCTTGTTCCTCCATGTCGCTGATGATCTGGCCACTAGGGGTGCTGTTTGGGTTTTTGATGCGCTGTTGTTGGATATTCAAGGAGGTTTGATAGCGATCAGTGTTAAAAGTCCGGTCTAGGATGCCAGCATGAGGAGCCATATCGGACAGGATTTCATGACCCCATTCTTTAATGGATCTTCGGCAACCATTGTCAGTGAGTGTTAGTTCGGATGAGCGTCCCTGATTCACGGTTGTCATTGCATTTTGCCCGACCTCTTGGCACGTGACTTGATTATGTTCCGGGCTGTTCTTCAAAAGACAGTAAAGCAGGAAGGTGTCGAGAAAGTTTATCTCTGTTTCGTCAATACCAAGAGGTAAGTAAGGGTTCACATCGAGAAGGCGGATCTCGACATATTGAACACCGTTGCGGTGCAGACAAGTGAGAAAATTTTCGCCAGGTTCAGGCACTCTTTTTGCCCGAATACTTGAATAAAACTCTGCTTCTGATTGGAGGATGCTGGTATTAATCTGGCGATACTGTTTGCCCACTTGGACACCGATCTCTTTGTAGGGTGGATACTCATCTCGAATGGCGCTGGCCAGCGAGCTTATGTAGGTGTCGAGTGAGTTGTAACAAACCTCCATATGCTCGGCCTGAGCATCACTCTGGTAACCCAGGTTACCGCTTCTCAGTGATGTGGCGTGGGGTAAGTAACTGGTATCGGGATCGAATTTAGTTAGCCCATGATCTCTATCTCCGACAAAGGAATTGCATACAGCTGGAGAGGCTCCAAATAGATAAGTCAGTAGCCATGAACACTGCCGGAAATTTCTCATAAGATCGAAATAGCGACGAGTAATGAAATCATTATCGGGTTCGTTTGATTTTTCAAAATGCTTTAACCACTTCCAGAAACTCTCAGTAAAAGAGAAGTTGTAGTGAACGGCGCATATAGTTTGCATGGCTCTGCCATATCTGTAGCCGAGACCGCTTCGATAGGTTGTCTTTAAATTTCCGAGGTTGGACTTGCCGTAGTAAGCGAGAGGAATTTTGTCATCGTCTGGCAAAACGCAGGGCATGCTAGCAGCCCACAGAAGCTCTTGGTCGATTTCTTGGTAGAGATATCGATGAATCTGATCGAGATCTTTGATCGCTGACTTGGAAGAAGAGTGCACTGGGGTGATAAGCTCTAGTTGAGCCTCGGAGAAATCTGTTGTGATTTTCGGGTGGGTCAGTTTGCTACCAAAGGCTTTGGGATGGTTTGACGTTGCCAGCAGACCGTTACTGGTTAGCCTCAAAGTTTCTCTTTCGATACCACGGTTGAAAGTTAGGATATTTTGCAAAAATGGCTTATCGATTTTTTGTAAGTGATTTATAACCAAACTGCTAGGAGTTCCTATTTTTAAACTGATGGATTAGGCGTCGATCCCTTTTACTAGGCCTGCCCTCGTCTCTCATCTGGCCTCCAGCGGCCTTTCGCTGAGCGGCTATCTGGGCCCGCTTTTTGAGGCTCTCGTTGGTTTCGTCGTAAAGTTCTTGAGCGACTGGCGCTGATCTTCTTGTGTCTGACAAGTCTCTTACAACAACCGTTTTTTCGTCCCGACCCTGAGTCAGCTCTAGAGTGTCTCCAATAGAGAGTTCTTTACTGGGTTTCGTGCGATTGCCATTCAGATGGACTTTCCCTCCTTCGATAGCTTCTTTGGCTTTACCGCGAGTCCGATAGAAACGCGCTGCCCACAACCATTTATCTACTCGCGTCATTTGATTCTTTCTATATCGTACTTTTAGTAAAGCTACTTGTTTGTTGAGGCGGCGATGATTTTCTTTAGCTGTGCTTTTCAGATCATTGCTATCGAATACTTTCGCTGTTCGTCTGGCTTCTTCAGATGCCCTTATTCTGCCCTATTGTAACCGGGTTGTGGTTAGGGGATCGATGTTGTTCAATGCCGCGCAGTATGAATGATCATTTGAATATGGCCAACTACCTAGATTTGATGACCCAGCTAGCTCGGGATGCTGGTTTAGAAATTCTTTCGGTTTACAGTGATGATGATTACGGCCTAGAGATCAAAGGCGATAATTCGCCGTTAACGAGAGCAGACCTCGCCGCTCACAGAATTATTGTCTCTGGATTGAGCAAGGCTGCGCCCGAGATTCCTATCCTCTCTGAGGAGTCTGCCGATATCAGCTGGAATGAAAGGTCTTCATGGGATCGATATTTCCTGGTAGACCCTCTAGATGGGACGAAAGAATTTATCTCTGGTAATGGAGAGTTTACTGTCAATATTGCATTTATCGAAAATGGAATACCGCTGGCAGGAGTAGTTTACGTGCCGGTGAAAGACGTGCTCTACCGTGCGGACCAGACTAGAGGTTTGTCGACCGTAACCCGAGATGGCGTGGAGAAATCGATCCGGACCCGCCGCCTTCAGGAAAATCGTCCACTAGTCATAGTCGCTAGTCGCCGGCATGGCGGAGAAGCGATGGGAAAGTGTCTGGCGGTATTGGAAACCCATTTCTCCGCCATTGAATCAACGAATATGGGAAGTTCGTTAAAATTATGCCTAATTGCGGAGGGTAAAGCAGATCTCTATCCCAGGTTAGCGCCAACGTCTGAGTGGGATACAGCTGCTGCGCAAGCCATTGTTGAGGCAGCAGGGGGGCGTGTCGTTGATCTTGACCTGGACGTTCTGCGTTACAACAGTAAGCCCGACGTTCTCAATCCTTTCTTCTATGTGTTGGGCGATACTCAGTTTGATTGGTCAGCAATTCTATCGCACGTTCAGTTGGACCTTTAGCTTCCTGGCCATTCGCCTGATAACCAGAATAATCTAGTCCTCTATTCACTTTTATAGAATTTAATGCTCGCTTCTTTTGTCCAGAGAAGTCCGGATGTCTGAAAAGCTCGTATTAGAGCAAGCGGGTTTTGGTCTCGGCTAGCGAAGCTGTATGCGCATCCATCCTGCCGAGGAGAATACTGTATATTCATACAGCTTCGGCTAGCGAGGGTGTCTAATATACATATTCATATTTGAGAAGAAAAGACCTCAAAAATGGAGGTTTCTGGAGGGCTATTCGCTTGACTTTGAGAAAAGTACGCTAACGTCCTGATATTTGGAAAAATATTAGAGGTTATCGTTTCGGTGGGAATTTTGCGAATTTTCTACATCGGGCTCAGTTTCGTTATTGAAAAGGGTGGTGTTTAGCCCCATCTTGTGAGTGAGGTAGCTAAAAAAAGATTGTCAATAGATAGCAACTGCTTTAGTTGCTTATAGACGCAGGGTCAATTCTTGAATAAATTCGGCGTAAAGTCAGAGTTTATGCAGAAAATCACGGCATTTTTTGATTTTTTTATGGACATTTAAAGCGTTCTAATTTGATAATAAGCGCAATCTTGCCTGATCACACTCGCGTTTGCTGAAGAACAAAAACTTAAAGTACGGTAGTAAATGTGAGAGACATTCGTTGACTGTGACTGGAGTCCTAACCCTATGACAAACGCCCATGATGGTGATTTTGATTCAATTTTAGATGATGAAAACCTTGATGATGCAACCGATGAATTGGATGCGCTCGAGGAACTCGCTGGTGCCAAGAAAGTCGACGACGATGATGAGTCGGAAGGCGAGGAGTCTAAGCTCAAGTCTCTGATAGATACTGGCAAGGAGCAGGGCTATCTGACATATGATCAGCTCACCGGTGCGCTACCTGAGAGTATTGAGGAAACCGATGAATTTGAAAGCATCGTGTTGATGTTTGAGGAAATGGGCGTCTCCATTTACGAAGCCGCTCCCGACCCTGCCACCTTAAAAGCCAACAATGAAGAAACGTCGGAAGGCGAAGATCAGGCCATCGGGGGTATTGAATCCGTTGTTGGTAAAACAATGGATCCCGTCAGAATGTATATGCGGGAAATGGGTACCGTTCCCTTGCTGACAAGAGAAGGGGAGATAGAAATTGCCAAACGCATCGAA
>MDSZ01111583.1_pt1 | contig 54682 bp, 56 predicted proteins | sample 811201 | NCBI WGS metagenome assembly MDSZ01 (sample SAMN05326647, study PRJNA326480) | marine metagenome | isolation source: seawater | place: Indian Ocean: North | collected 2010
CCTAGATCTAATGAAAAAACTTTTAAATTTTGCAGAAGCAAAAAATGTTAAAAATTTCATCTTCCTTTCTTCTATGTCAGTATATGGAAGTAAAAATGTAAAAATTTACAAAGAAAATAACAATTTTAATAAACCTGATATTTACGGTAAATCTAAAAGATTATGTGAGAAAATGCTTATAAATTATGACAAACAAAAAAGTAAAGCAGAATTTAAATTTATATCCATAAGACTTCCAGGGGTAGTTGGATTAAATTCGCACAGTAACTTTATCTCTGATTCAGTCAAAAAAATTCTAACTAATAAAAGAATTACAGTTTCTAACCCGGACACTTTCTTTAACAATATTGTTTATGTGAATAGTTTGGTTAACTTTATAATTAAATTTATAAAAACAAAAAAAAGCAAAATAAATGTTATAAACTTAGGTAGTTCGAATAAAATGAAAATTAAAGAAATATTTGATTTTATTTATATAAAATTAAAAAAAGAAAATAAAGTTGATTGGATTAAGACTAATAAAAATCCATTTATTATAGACTTTAAAAAAGCCTTAAAAATTGGTTATAAACCAATGACTGTTAAAAATTCTTTATCAAAGTATTTATCCGAAATTAAAAAAAGAAAATTTATTATTTAAATCTTTCTCCAACAATTGGACCATCCCATGAATTTTTAAGGATGATCTCTTTAATTTTTAATGATTGTTCGATACAATCATCTATATCAACTTCATATCTATAAGTTCCAGCTCTACCAATGGAAAAACAATTATGCTTAAACAAGCTAAAATATTTTCTTGCTTTTTTTTGTTCTGATTTTATAGGAAATGGATAATATCTTCCATTTTTTGATGGAATCTCCAATCCTACTAATGAATTCTTAGATTTATGTTTTGTAAATTTTTTATACTCTACCATACGGGTAAATTTTTCTGTATTTGGGTAGTAAAGAAAAAATACGTCTTTAGGAAAAACTTCTTTAGTGGGAAAAACAATTTTAATTAAGTCTCTGCCAATAAATTTTAATTTTCCATATTTATAGTTGAATAAAGTATCAGGTGCGATTGTATTAATCAAAATATCAAATTTGTATTTCTTGCCTCCAATTTGGTATGTTTTTTTTTGCATATTTAACTTATCTAAAGTTGTTCTCATTTTAATTTTAACATTTTTTATCTTTTTAATTTTATCAAAGAAACGGTTATAACCATCCTTGTGTATTGGATAGGCTGAAATTCTGTCATTAAATGCTGCTCTATTTCCAGATTTAATTGTAAATCCTTTAGGTGACCAATTAAATGTATCTAGTATTTTACAATCATCTACCATCCACATCTTTTTATTATAATTTTTTATTACTTTGTTATAGAGAATTTTCCCAACTGATTTTATCCAAAACTCCTCTAAGTTGTTTGCATTTATAATTTTTTTTTTATTTTTAAGTTGGTTATAAATTTTTTTTCTGTCAGGCATCACTTGAATATCCCTTTTATTAAGGGGATAATTGTAGAAATTATCATCTTGTTCTACATAACTTTTAAATTGATGATAGTTACAATTTCTCATTTTCAAAAATTTTTTTAAATATAGATAAGTATCTTTATTTTCGGTTAAAAAATGTCTAGGTCCAAATGTAAACGGATGACCACCATAAAAATGAGTTCTTACACCTGCTCCTAAATCATTTCCTTTTTCTATTAATACAATTTTGCTTTTTTTAAAATTTGAAAGAATCTCAGCACTAGCACAACCAGCAAAACCCCCACCTATAATTAATATTTTCATTTGTATAATTAAATTTATTTAGTAAAACTTGATAACATATATACATATTATTTATGAAATCAAAAAAAATTATTTCGATAGATGATTTAAAACAAAAATTAAAAAAACAAAATAAGACAATCTCGTTGGTGCATGGAGTATTTGATGTATTTCATATTGGTCATAAAAGACATTTTGAAATAGCGAAATCACTTTCAGATATTCTGGTAGTTTCCTTGACTATAGATAAATTTGTAAACAAAGGACCATCAAGACCAATTTTTAACCAAAACTTAAGATCTGAATTGGTTTCCTCTTTAGAAGTTGTTGATTTTGTAGTTTTTAGCAATCATGAAAATGCAGTAAATATCATAAATCAAATTAAGCCCAAATATTATGTAAAAGGTCAAGATTATAAGGATTTTAAAAAAGATGTAACAAAAAATATATATTTAGAAAAAAAAGCTGTTGAAAAAAATAATGGTAAAATTTTCTTTACTGAAGATATCCAGTTCTCCTCATCTAATTTAATTAACAATTATATAAAATCAGACTTAAGCTTTGCAGAGTTGAATAAATACAAACTAAATAAATCAAGTTTTAAAGAAAGTTGTATTAATCAATTAAAAAAAATTTCAAGTTTGAAAATAGCAATTATCGGTGAAATAATTTTTGATGAATATATTTTTTCAGAGGAAATGGAAAAACCTTCTAAAGAAAATATCCATGCAGTTAAATATAAAGATAAAGAAATTTATTTAGGTGGTGCAGCTGCAATCGCAAGAAATTTATCCGAGTTTTGTAAAAGTATTGATCTTTATTCAGCTGGAAATTTCGATAAAGAATATATTAAAATTTTGTCATCGATTAAAAATGACAAAAATATTAAGATTAATATTACTGACAAAAAATTTCAAAGTATAAAAAAGACAAGAGTGCTGAATCATTTAAATCGAAAATTATTTGAAATATATTATAAAAATGGTGACTCTCAATTAAATGATTATAAAAAATTATTGAAAATAATTAATCAGAAATTTAAAAGTTATGATGTAGTAATTATAGCCGACTTTGGTCATGGTTTTTTTAATAAAAAAATTTACGAAACTATTAAAAAACATTCAAAATTTTTAACAATAAACACCCAAACTAATTCTGATAATAGAGGCTTTAATCTGATTACAAAATATAATAAAGCAAATTTCATATGCTTAGACCAACCAGAGTTGAGATTAGCATTATCTGACAAAAAATCTTCTATAGAGGCATTGACTACAAAATTAAAAAATAAAATTAATTTTAAAACTTTGGTAATTACTTTGGGTGAAAAAGGAGTTTTTGTGAGAAGTAACCAAAAAAATACAAATTTCAAAACTTTTAGACTTAATGCATTTGAGTTAAATCCTACTGATACTATTGGAGCAGGCGATGCTGTATTTGGCATTACTTCCTTACTTAGCTCAATAAATGCTGATACAAGAGTTATTGGTTTCATAGGTAACATATTTGGAGCTTTGGCAGCAAAAATTCTTGGCCACAGGGAAAATATAAAGAAAAATCAAGTTATTAAGTCAATTCAATATAGTTTAAAATAAACTATGAAAATTTTAATAACAGGTGGAGCAGGTTTTATTGGTAGTCATTTAGTTGAATATTTAACAAAAAATAAAAAAATAAAAAAAATAATTGTAATTGATAATTTAAAAGATGGTTCAAAAAAAAATCTTTTGATTGCTCTTAAATCGAAAAAAGTTACCCTGATAAAAAATGATATCAGAAACAAGAATTCAATTAAGAAATATTTAAATGGCGTTCATACTGTAATACATCTCGCGGCTTTATCCGATATAGTACCATCTATTGAAGAACCATTAGAATATTTGGAAACAAATTTTAATGGAACATTAAATATTTTAGAGGCAATGAGGTTAAAAAAAGTAAAAAGAATAATTTATTCGGCATCTAGCTCATGTTATGGAATTCCCTTCAGAGTACCAACTTCTGAAAAAGATAAAATAAATCCCATGTATCCCTATGCATTCTCAAAGTATGTTGGTGAGCAACTTATTCAGCATTATGCAAAAATTTATAAAATTAATTATATTTCTTTTAGATTGTTCAATGTTTATGGAACAAGATCTAGAACCAATACTGCATATGGGGCCGCGCTGGGAGTATTTTTGAAACAAAAACTTGAAAATAGAAAATTTACAATTGTTGGAAGTGGAAATCAAAAAAGAGATTTTATCAATGTTCTTGATGTATGTAGTGTTTTTGAAAAAGCAATTTTTTCAAAAATTAAAAATCAAATTTACAATATTGGATATGGTAAACCAAAATCAGTAAATGAGTTAGTTAGACTGATTGGTGGAGAAAAAACTCACATCCCCAAAAGACCAGGTGAGCCATTCATAACACACGCCAATATTTTGAAAGTATCTAAAGATCTCAATTGGAAACCAAAAATAAGCTTAAAAAAAGGAGTTGAAGAAGTCTTGAAAAATATAAGTTACTGGAAAAATGCTATTTTGTGGGATAGAAGGAGCATCAAAAAAGCAACTAAAAATTGGTTTAGATATTTAAAATAATTTTATGAATAATATTTTAATTACTGGTGGTTCAGGTTATGTAGGAACTAGACTAATTTATAAACTATTAAAAGAAACAAATTACAACATTGTTAATTACGATATTTCTCTTTTTGGAGATGAACATCTTCCAAAACATGAGAGATTCAATTATTGTAAAGATGACATAACTGATCCAAATAAATTTAATAATGCGTTGAAAAATCATAATATTAATACTGTTTTGCACCTTGCATGTATTTCTAATGATCCTACATACGAGTTAAATTCTGGAATTTCAAAAAAAATCAACTTTGATTGTTTTGAAGATTTGGTAAAAATTTCAAAAAAAAATAAAGTTAAAAAATTTATTTATGCTTCCACATGTTCAGTTTATGGAGTGTCAGATACTCCAAATGTTACAGAAGAAAATGAACTTAAACCAATAACTGATTATAATAAATATAAAGCTTTGTGCGAGCCACTGTTAAAAAAACATCTTGATAATGATTTCGTAGGCATAATTATAAGACCAGCCACTGTATGTGGATTTAGTGAAAAAATGAGATTTGATTTAACAGTTAACATATTAACTAATTATGCCTACAACAAAGGATTTATAAAAGTTTTTGGTGGTAAACAGTCGAGGCCAAATTTACATATTGAGGATATGTGCGAACTTTATAAAATGCTTATCCTAAACGACATTAAAAAATTTAATGGAGAAATATTCAATGTTGGCACTGAAAATTTACAAATTATAGAAATAGCCAACAAAGTAAAATCTATAATTGAGACAAAATACAACAAGAAAGATATCAAAATCAATATAGAGAAAAGTTCTGATATAAGATCTTACATGATAAATTCTGATAAAATTAAAAAACTCTTAGGTTTTAACTTTAAAAAAAGTGTAGATGATGCAATTATTGATTTGTGTAATGCTTTTGATAATCAATTAATTATGGATAGTTTTTCAGACCAGTGGTCAAATATTAAAGTTCTACAAAAAAAGGAAAATAATTTATATAAATGAGAAATATTCAAAAAGACTTTGAAAAAAATGGGTATGTAATTGTTCCTGCAGATAAACCTTTAATTAGTAAAATACAAAAAGAAATTTTTTCAATTATTCAAAAAAATATAAAAAAAAAAATTAAAGTGAAAAACCAACAGGATATTTTAAATATACTTAACAATTTTCATAAAATTATTAGTAAGAAAAATTTGAATGATTTACGTTTTAAGATCTATAACAAAATAAATAAGAGTAAAAGTTTTCAAGATAACTACTATCTAATTGCAAAAAAATACCTAGAAGAAATTGTTGGAAATGAACTTTCAATGCAAAAAAAAATAAATTTGTCTATACAAATGCCGAATGATAAAAATTCTTTGCTTGATTTACATTCGGACATATATGCTGGTGAGAGCCCCTTTCAGGTTGTTGTTTGGTTACCTTTGGTAGATGCATATTCCTCTAAATCAATGTTTTTCACTCAGCCAAAATATAATAAAATTATGAACAGCAAACTATTAAATACAAATGAGTTTACCGCAAAAAAAATGTATCTTAAGAATAAGAAAAAATTTAAGTTTTTAAACGTTAAATTTGGTGATATTTTAATTTTTTCTCCTTTAATACTTCATGGAAATACCGTTAATAAAAGTAAAGAAACTCGTTTTTCACTTAATTGTAGATTTAAGAGTCTCTTATCACCATATGATGTTCTTGTTAAATCTCACAGAAATATTCCAAATTTTTATAGACCTTTAAATATAAAACCTATGACAAAAATTGGTTTTAATTACATTAAAAAATTTTCATAATATTATGAAAAAAACCTTTGCTGGATATATTAATCTTAAGCCATTAAATGGAATTATTTATCCATCTTCACAACAAAATATTATGATGAAAAGCTACATAGAAAATGAACTTAATGGGGTATTTTACCTTTCTCCTACAGAAGTTTTGCAGGCGAAATTTCCTATTACTTTGAATACCCTTACCTCTAAAGATACTAAAGTTTCTGGAATTGTTATGTTATCAACATTTTTGTTACCAAGTTCTTTTAATCAAAGACAAGAATTTTATAAACAACTTTTAAATACCAAAAGAACAGCACATTTTATATTTGATGAAATAATATTAAAAACAAAAGATGATATTGAGGTGGTTGAAGATTTTATAATTTTTAATTCTGATCATTTTACAAAAACGAAAAAAAAATTAAGCGATTACGAAATTAATATAGCAAAAAAGTATAATAAGATTACATTTGTCTAATTATCTGAAATATATAAATTCGTAAAAACCATTATATTTGAATTCTTTAAATATCCATTTCCATTCTTTTTTGGAAAAAAAACTCTCACATGTTAGAGCCCAACATTGTAGATTAAATAATTCTTTCTCATTTCTATAACTTTCAACCATTATGTAGGTTTTTTTTGAAACTCTTTGAATTTCATTTAATGCAAATTTTAATTCGTTAATTTCTAAATTATGAAAACAACCTGTGCTTATTGCCAAATCAAATTCTTTATCTTTAAAATTATATTTTTTTTGAGCTTTTTGAACTATCAAATTTTTTCTTATTTCTTTTGGAGCATTTGCAATTCCGTACTTAGATATATCAAAACCAGTTATGTTAATTGAAGGTAGCAATTTTTTAATTTCATATAAAATAAAGGCTTTACCACATCCAACATCAAGAACTTTTGATTTATTTTTAAGATTGAATTTTTTAATTAACTTTTTTGCAACATTAGTCCATCTACCTTCAATATATTTATATCCGCCATAACCAAATTTTCTAGGGCCATCCCAATAGTTTTTTTGGTACTTTTTTGCCTCGATCATGCATTTTACTTTTGAATTAATCATTCTTTCCAAGTAATTTCTTTTAGTTTTTAGATGATTGATAGTCATCAAGCTTATTTCTTTGCTAGTCATTTTGATTACCAATTTTTGTTTATTTGTTTATCAGTCTTTAGACTTATAAAAGCAGGTCCTTTTATCCTATAACTTTCATAAATTACTTTTGTTGTATCGTCACCATTTTTAGGAAAAAATGATTTAATATTTTTAAAAAGTTTCATAGTTTTTTTTGCGTTTACCTCAGAGTGAGTAGGCCCTAATGAGGGATAATCAGCAAATCCTACTAACTTCACATTTACTTTTTGTTGGTCAATATCAAGTTTTATTTGTTCAAATGGTCGCTCTATTAAAAAAGGAGTTATCGTATAAACCCACGGTTTTAAACCCTCTAATGCCATTCCTGCAGCTGTACCAATTAAGCTTTGTTCGCAAATTCCCATATTAAAAAATTTTTTTGGATTATCTTTTCTAAAATCATCAAATATTCCATAACCGATATCACCTACTAAAAGTACAACTTTGTCATCATTTTTCGCTATTTGATTAATTATTTTTCCAAATTTTCTTCTCATGAAATATTTAATCTTTTTTTTCCAATTTTTATTTCTTCACCCTGTAATTTTCTAGCATGCCAAATAGGATCATTTTCAAATTCTTTGATCCCTTTTCCTTTAATAGTATTTAATATAATTACTATTGGTGCTTTTTTTTTAAATGTTTTTTTAAAAGCCATATTTAATTGTTTAAATGAATGCCCATTTTTTACATCAATACAATTACAATTAAATGCCTCAAATTTTTTCTTTAGATTATTTAGGGGTAAAGCATCATCCAGTTTTGTTAATGCTTGAATCTTATTATAGTCGATAATTATTATTAAATTGTCTAATTTGTGTTTGCTTGCAATTAACATTGATTCCCAGGTAGTGCCTTCCTGACATTCACCATCACTTATCATCACAAAAATTTTACCTTTCTTCTTGGTTTTTTTTCTTGCAAAAGCCATACCAGTTGCAATTGGAAGACCATGGCCCAAGCTACCTGTTGTACAAAAAATTCCATTTTTTTCATCTATTTCTAGATGAGTTGTAATTTTTGTTTTTAAACCTTTTTTCCTCAATATTAAACAAAGCGGGAAAGATGCATGAGACTTACTCAAGATAAATTTATCTTTATTGCTAAGAACTTTTTTATACAAAATAATCAGTGCCTCAATTATTGAAAAACTTCCTCCTAAGTGGGCCTCTTTTTTTTCTATAAAAAGTTCAAATGTATCTCGTCTAAGTTGATAAGCTTCTTTAATTAATTTAACAAAATTTATCATAAAATCTAATAATACTCCTTTTCGAATAAATCTATATTTTCTTTATAAAAGCTACTTGATATTTTTATATTTGGAGAGAGTCCATTGAATAATTTTTTATAATTCATTATAAATTTCGATTGATTAATATTATCTTGCTTATTATTAATCACTAAATCATACATCTCTTTTACACTGTTTAATATTTCCAAATCTGTATTTTCAATTAAATCAATACCATTATTTTCTAAGTCGGTATAGTTTTTTAATTTTACAAAATCTTTTTTAAACATATCTTTAAAAGTTTCCAATTTCCCATTTTTTTTATTTACTATTTTTTTTGGAAGAATTAATTTTTTATAATTTCCTTTTGAGTGAATTAAGTTTATCAACGGAAAATAATTGTGAATAAGCATTGGTTTTCTCATTATTTTTGCAATTTCTGTAACACCACTGGCTGCACAAATAAAAAATTTACATCTATGAATCAAATAAAAATCTAAAAAATCATTTTGATCTTTAGAACTAGCATAATCAAAAAAGCCCTTATTTTCAGGCAAAAAAATATCTTTTTCATCTCTTCCCATTCTTATAACTTTACAGCCCATATCTATTAGAAATTTAATTGATTTTTCAAAATTATTAATATTTGAATTTCTTATTGAATTAATTGTTTCATTTCTATAACTACTTGACCTAACGTGAATACAAATAATAGTGTCATGTTTATTAATATTGTTATCTTCAAGAAACTTTTCTCCAGCTTTAATTTCTTTTGGACTGAATTTAATTAAAGGTGGATTTTTTTTTAATACATCATTTATGTCTGTAACAGGGCTAAGATCCTCTTTTGTCTTAATCAAATTAAGATTTTGTGATGACTCGAAATTTCTTTTTGGAACAATAAAATTATTCAGAAATCTAAATTTTTTATAAAACGAATATATTGGCGAACCTATAAAACCAGGTATGAACAAAAATTTTTTCTTTATCTTTTTATACCAATAATTGTTTGCAACTAAATTATCTGTATACCATAATATAATTTCATTTTTATTCTGATTTTCATAAACAAATATTTCAAACGCACCCAAGCTATTACCTATAGTTTTAGTCATAATGTAACCAAACTTAATTCTAATAAGTGGGTAAATTAATAAATGTAAAACTATAATTGGTAGTACAAAAATCATTTTTATATAATTTACTAATTTGAATAAAATATTGAATTTTGTATAAGTCTCTTTTGAAAAAAAACCAATTTTGATTGGATCAGACATTAATTTATCTTTTTCTTTATTTTTTGACTTTCTATTGTTATATCATTTTAGTAATAATGTATAAAAATAAAATTTTTCTTTTCGCTGAAAAAATTATAAATTTTCCAAGAAGTTTAACAGGTAGAGGTGTCGAGCAAACTTTATTGGAAATCAAAACTGTTTTACCTGGTTTGAAGATATATAAACATAAAACTAATAAAAAAGTTTTTGATTGGAAAATTCCCAAAGAATGGATAATAGACGATGCTTATATTCTAACACCATCGGGTAAAAAGATATGTAATTATAAAAAAAACAATCTCCACATTGTTGGTTATAGTTATCCAGTAAATAAAACTATGAAATTAAGTTCACTTAAAAAAAAATTATATTCTTTACCAAAACAACCAAGTGCTATTCCTTATATTACATCATACTACAAAAATAATTGGGGATTTTGTATTTCAGATAATCAAAAAAAAAAGCTTAAAAATGGAAAGTATAGAGTAATTATAAAATCTCAGTTAATTCAAGGGAAAATGTTATATGGTGAATTATTAATTAAGGGTAAATCAAAAAAAGAAATTCTTTTAACAACATATATTTGTCATCCTCAAATGGCAAATAATGAAGTTTCGGGGATAAGTGTACTTACTTTTTTATCAAAGTGGATAAAATCAAAAAAAAGAATGTTTACCTATAGAATAATATTTATTCCTGAAACAATAGGCTCAATCGCTTATATAAGTAAGAATTTAAGAAAGTTAAAGAAAAATGTTGTTGCAGGTATTGTTCTGACTTGTGTAGGTGATGAAAAAAAAATTTCTTATATTCCATCAAGAAATGGAAACACAATTTGTGATTTTGTCATAAAAAGCACTCTTAAAAAATATAACAAAAGTTATGAAGAATATAGTTGGCTTGATAGAGGAAGTGATGAAAGGCAGTTTTGTTCACCAGGTGTTGATCTTCCAGTTTGTTCTATTACAAGATCGAAGTATGGAACTTTTCCAGAGTACCATACTTCCTTAGATAAGCTTGGTAAAGTTGTAACTTCTAAAGGTTTGAGCGAAAGTCTTGAAATTTATAAAAATTGTTTATCAACCTTTGAGTCAGAATTTAACTCAATATTTTGTAAACCAAAATACAAAATTTTATGTGAGCCAAATATGGGCAAAAGAAATCTTTACCCAAAAGTATCAACCAGAACTTCAAAATCAAAAACAAGGGTGATGATGAATGTTTTATCTTACTGTGATGGTAAAAAATCCATTTTTGAGATATCTCATTTATGTAATATTTCAATAAAAAGAGTTAATAATGAAATTAAGAAATTAAAAAAAAATGATTTAATTTCTTTATGAAAAAAAAAACTTTGACTAATAAAAAAATTTATGAGGAAATTTTTTTCCGTTCATTATCCATTAAACATAAGAAATATGAAAATTGTAGGTATATGGAAACAGAGGAATGGGACTCTATTAGTCATATGACTTTAATTTCAAATATTGAGAAAAAATTTGAGATAAATTTGTCCTCAAAAGATATATTTAATTTTAGAACATATAATTCAGGTCTTAAAATTCTAAAAAAACATAAAATTAAATTGTAAATGTAAAAATGACAGAAAATGAGTTTAAAGATAATTTGATAAAAAAATTAAAAAAATTAAAAATTAATAAAACAAAGAATTTATTTATCACATCTGAATTATCAATTTTAGGAAAGACAAATATTCAAAAAGAAAAACTTTTAAAAATTATTTTAGACACATTAAAAAAAATAATGGGTAAAAATTATTCTATTTTTTCTCCTTCCTCAACTATGAATCTATGTAATTCAAATAAAATATTTGACATAAAAAAAACTAAAAGTTATATGATGGGACCATTAGCCGAGTATATTAGAAGTCAAAAAAATAGTGTTAGAAGTATCCATCCATACTGGTCAGTTGTTTGTATAGGTAAAAATTCAAATTTGTTAAAAAAAGTTTCCCCTCATGCTTATGGAGCTGGTTCCTCTTGGGACGTAATGTTAAATTTAGATACGGTTCAACTTAATTTAGGCATTCATCCCTCTAAAGCAGTATCATTAGTTCATCATATCGAAACAGTAGTTGGTGTACCCTATAGATACAATAAAGAGTTTATTCATAGAATTAAATCTTATGGAAAAATTTATAAAAAAAAATTTTATTTATCTTCAATGTATTTGAATAAAGATATAAAAAAAAAGAAGAAACTTAATCAACATTTTTTTGATAAAATGAAAAATTTGAGATTACTAAAACATGAAATTCATAGATGTGGATTGAATATGTGGTCATTTAAAATGACTGATTTTTATAAAGTATCTTTGGAGTTTTTTATTAAAGATATTTATACTTATTTAGAAAAAGTTCCTAAATTAAAAAAATTAAAAAGATAACTTAAATGTGTGGAATTGCAGGTATAATAAATTTATCAAAAAATTCTATTCCAACTCATCCTAATCAAGTCTCAATATTTCAAAAAATGTTATTTTCTCGAGGACCTGATGCAAGTGGCCTTTGGCAATCAACCGAAAGAAATTTAATACTAGTAGTTCAAAGACTTGCCACAAAAGATGCAAGAAAAATTGCAAATCAACCTTGTTGGAGTACAGATAAAAAAATCATTTCAATATTTAATGGTGAAATATACAATCATGAAGAACTAAGAACAAAACTAATTTCTTTAGGTTATAAATTTTACTCTAAAAATGATACAGAAGTAATAGCGAATGCATATCATTATTGGGGAGAAACTTTTCTTAAAAAACTCAGAGGACAGTTTGCATTAGTTGTATATGATAAAATTAAGCATGACCTAATAATTGCAAGAGATGAAGATGGAATAAGCCCTTTATATTATTCAAAAATTAGAGATAAGTTTTATTTTTCATCAACCCCCGAGTCGATATTTGTTCAACTAAATCAAAAATTGATACTAAACGAGCAAGCGATATCTGATTTTATTGTTGCAGATTGTATATCAAATGGAAATACATTCTTTGAGAAAATAAATTATCTTGAGCCAGGTCAATACATTAAATTTAATCTAAAAAGAGAATATCATAAAAAAAGTAAATTTTCTTCTAACGAAAAGTATAATTCATTTAAACAAAAATCTAAAAATAAAGATGAATATATTAACTTGGTATTTAATTTATTAAGCGAAGGTGTAAAAAAAAGATTAGAGGGTGATAAGGAGGTTGGAGTTTTTTTATCAAGTGGATTAGACTCAAGTTTAGTTTTAGGTTTAATTAGACATCTTTATCCAAAAAAACAAATAAATACATTTACAGCTTCGTTTAAAGATACTTTAACCAATAAATTGATCGGAGAACAAAATAATGCTTTAAAAGTATCAAATTATTTCAATGCTTCTAACAGCATTGTTCCAATTGATTCAAAAGATTTATTGAAATCGATTGGTACATTCTCACAACCATCAGCAAGTATTATGGAATTTATTAATCATTCCTTATCAAGGAGAGCTAAAGAAAAAAAAACAGAGGTGATTTTGACTGGAGAGGGAGCCGATGAAATTTTTTTGGGATATGACCATAATTTAGCACTAATTTCTAAATTCAATAAAAATTTTTCTTATCTAAGCAAAAAATTTAAATTTAGAAGTAAAAGTGGATTAAAATTAAAATCAAAAAAAAATATAGAGGATTTTTATTTAGGTGGTGGTGCAGATATTGATGTCGATGAAAGCAGAGATATTATTTTTAACAAGATAAATTCCAGGACCGATTCATATAAAATAGTAATAAGAAATTTGATTAAAAGGTTAAAGTTCAAAAAAAATGATGACGTTGAAAAAATAGCATTCTTGATAGATTTCTCTCTAAAGATTCCAGAATATTTTTTAAGAAGATCAGAGGAACCTTCAATGGAGCAAGGTGTAGAATTAAGATTCCCATTTTTACAAAGAGAATTAAAAGAATTAGTTTTTAATATTCCACTTGAAATTAAATTAGGTAAAGATTTAGAAACAAAACATTTATTAAGAGAAGTATCAAAAAAAATACTCCCTAAACATTTAATTTTTCCAAAACTACCAATCGGTGTTCCAGCTATGAAAAAAGAGTATTTTAAAAGATCTGGTCAAAAATATACAAAACCAGCTTTCAAAGATTTATTTTATCAAAACTTTAAGGAAATGAGGGAAATTATTATGGATGGGAAGTACAGAGAAATTGATATATTCAATGAGAAATTTTTAATTAAAACCATTAAAAACCAATCTAATAAAAAAACTTGTTTCTACGATAAAATGTTATGGAAGATATGGAACATTGCAAAATGGTATGAAAGATTAAGTTAAAATATGGAAGGCTTATTTCAAAACACTAAATATTTTAATAAAAGAACAGCTTTTATAACAGATAAAAATAAAAAAATCTCATACAAGGAAATATATAAAAAGTCTAAAGAAATAGCCTCAAAAATTAATCAAAAATCTGTAACAATAATTATAGCCAAAAATCATTATGAATGTTTCATTGGATATATAGCTTTAATAATGTTTGGACGAACATCAATATTATTGGATGAAAATTTTAGTCTTAAATTCTTACAAAACCTTATTAAAAAATATAGAGTTAATTATATTTTTGCCTCAAATGAACACCAATCTAAGATAAAAGATACTGATATTATTCATCAAGGAGATGAATATTCAATTTCCAAAACAAATTTTGATTTGCATAAAAAAATTAATGAAAAAAATTTATTATTATTAACTACATCTGGAAGTACTCAAAACCCAAAGCTAGTAAGGTTATCAAAAGAAAATTTATTCAATAATACAAAAAATATTATCAAATATTTAAATATAAATAAAAATCATACAACTATAACAACAATGCCATTCGCTTATTCATACGGATTGTCAATTTTTAATACACATTTTCATGCAGGAGCGAAGATCATAATAAATAATAATACAATTTTTGATAAAAAATTTTGGGAAATGATAAAAAAAAATAAAGTAAACTCTTTTGGAGGTGTTCCACAATTTTATGAAAATCTAAAACGATTAGATTTAAAAAATTTGAATCTTGAAAGTATTAAGTATTTATCACAAGCAGGTGGCAAAATGGATGATGAAACTCTGAAATACTATGGAAATTTTTGTAAACAAAAAAAAATAAAATTTTTTGTTATGTATGGACAAACAGAAGCAAGTCCAAGAATGTCTTATTTAGAATGGAAAAAATTTTATCTTAAATTAGGTAGTATTGGAAAACCTTTGGATGGATGTAAATTTCAAATATTTAGAGAGGATAGAAAAATTATTAAAAAAAGTTATGTTAAAGGTGAAATAGTTTTTTTTGGTAAAAATGTTTCACTAGGATATTCAAAAAATTATAAAGATTTATACAAAGGTGATATTAATAAAGGCATACTTTATACTGGTGACATAGGATATAAAGATAATGAAAATTATTATTTTCTTTCAGCTAGGAAAAATAGAATATCTAAGATTTTTGGTTTAAGAATAAATTTAGATGATATCGAAAATTTTCTTAAAAAGTTTAAAATTAATTCAAAATGTCTTATTGGTAATAAAAAACTAAGAATCTTAATAAAAAATAACTATTCTAAGAAAAAAATAAAATTAAAAGTATCTAATTTTACTAGAATTAACGAAAATTATATTCAGATTATTAAAGTAAAAAAATATCCTAGACAAAGTGTATTTAAATAATCGATTTTCTCTAAATCATATAAAAAAATGATTATTTTAAAGAATAATTCAATATTAGATAGATTTTTTATTAGAATTTATTATGCCAAATAAAGAATTATGCTATACAGTCTCAAAATTATCTTAAAAATAAATGTACGATATTAATTTTTTTCAAAAATCATTTCCTCTCAAAAAAAATATTGTTGAAGGGAAACTATCAACTTCAAATGTAGACGATATATTTGCTGAATTGGATCATTTAAGAAGAAAAAATCCAATAATTTATAATATTGAAACTACAAACTATTGTAACATGAAATGTGTTATGTGCCCAAGAACAATGTTTATGACAAGAAAGAATATTTGGATAGATGATGAAATGTTTGAGAGTTTAGTTTCAAGAATTAACAGACATGATGATGATAAATTAGAAAAATTTTGGCAATGGCTTAAAGAGGAATATAATCAAGATGTTAATGAAGTTTCAGAAAATGGATTTTATTTTTCTATTGTATCGCATCATTTAGTTCTTCATGGTTTTGGAGAACCTTTTCTTGATAAAAAACTTATAAAAAGGATTGAGTTTTGTTCAAAAAATAATATTCCAACTTATTTTTCGTGCACTCCAGCAACAATGACAGTGGATAAGGCAAAAAAAGCGATGGATGCTGGTTTAGGGGTTTTAAAATTCTCACTTGATGCAATGTCAGATGAAAAGATTAGAGAAATTAGAGGAAAAAGAGCTAACTATGGTGACTCAATAGATAAAATTTTAGAATTATTAGAGTATAAAAAAATAAATAATTTAAAAACGACACTTGTACCTTGTATGATTGATCTTGCATCAGAGACGACGGACCAAGACATGCATAGAAATTTTTTAGAATTTTGGAAAGATAAAGACGTATTTGCTTATATAAAAAGCCAGGATAATAGATGGTTATATGAAAATAATCCTGAATTAAAAAGTAAATCTCATTATGCAACTCAATATTGTGAATACCCATGGCTCTCTGTTTCCATAATGGCTGATGGAAATGTAGTCCCATGCACACAAATTTCTAATAATGAATTAGTTTTAGGAAATATAAAGGAAAATTCCTTGGAGGAAATATGGAATGGAGAAAAATATAAAGAATTAAGAAAAATGCACATAACAGGTAAGTTCCCCAAAAACCATAAATGTAATACTAAGTGTGATATGAAAAAATTATATCAGTATATAAAATAAAATAATGATTATTAAATATATTGAGAATAAAAATTTTAAGAAAATTAGATCTTTCGTAAAAAAATTCAATCTCAATAGCTTTAATAAAAAAAACCTAGTAATTAAGTATGTTAATTTTTTTAATTTATCTAAACTTATTAAAAAAATTCCTGAAGATTATAAAAGAGATCAAAATAAAAAGCATTTGATAAATGTGGTGAAAAATTATAAAAAACCACACGAGTATGAACTAGACGATTTGTGTAGGCTACATTGGATTGTTTTAAATCGTAAACCCTTTAATATTTTGGAAATAGGCTCTGGATTTTCTACAGTATTCATGGCTCATGCATGTGAAATATTGTCAAAAAACTTTAAAAAAATTGAAAATATTAGAGTTGAAAAAAAATTTCATCTTTATTCATTAGATGAAAATAATAAATATTTAAATATAACTAAAAAGAGAATACCTAACTACTTAAAAAAATTTGTAAATTTAAAGTTATCTAAAAACAAAATTATAGAATACCAAGGAAAATATGCTACTCGATGTCTAAATATTCCAAATATTTCTCCTGACTTAATCTATCTTGATGGTCCCTCACAATATGCAACAAAAAAATCACTTAATGGGTTTAACTTAAATAATATATCAAGATTTCCGATGTCCTCTGATATTTTATATTTAGAGTATTTCTTAGAACCAGGCACATTTATTATAGTAGATGGAAGAACTGCTAATGCCAGGTTTTTAAAGGATCACTTTAAGAGAAATTGGAAATATTTTCACGATATTAAAGGTGATTGTCATTATTTTGAGTTAAATGAAAAACCTTTGGGAATTTATAATAAAGAGAAAATTGAATTCAAAAATAAATAAGATTATCTCTAAATGAGACAAATTTTTATACACGGTGGAGTTTATAAGACTGCATCAGAATATTTAGCGTTAAACTATTTTCAAAAATTAGATTCTTATGAATTTGTTGCACTTACACCCAGCAACAAAAAGGTAAATGAAATTAACAAAATATTTTTAGAGATTATTTATGATAATTTGGGAAAAGAAGAGGGAAAAAAGCAAATAACAAATATTTTAAAAAATTATGAGACACAAAAAATAATATTGCAAAATACAGGTTTTTTCGGTCATAGACGAAATGGTCATTGTGACTTTAAAAAAAGATTTGATTTAATGGAATACTTGTTTGAAAAACCAAATTATATAATAATCTTACGTAACCAACAAACTGCGATTCATTCACAATGGCACGCAAGTATCAAGAAAAAAGTAAAATTACCTTTCGAAAAGTATACAGATGGAGATATTAATTTTGTAAAAAAACAAAACCTTTTATTTTCTAAAGAGATTACAAATTATAAATTATTTGATTATAACGAGTACCTTGATCCATATATTAAATTAAGCATGGATTTTCATGAGTCAAAAAGAGTTATCTTTTTAGCTTATGAACAAATTAAACAGGATCAAGAAAATTTTTTTTCTAAAATTAATAACTTCTTAAATGTTAAAAATGTTAACTTTAAAATTAATTCTGGATTTTACAACAAATCAAACCCGTTAGAAGAAGTAAATCTATTTTGTTTTTTGAATTTTAAAAAGACTCATGTTTTTATTTTGAATATAATTTTTATTATATACAAGATTTTTAAGTTTTTTGGTTATGATGTAAATATGAAACCACCTTACATAAACTATAAATATGAGAGGACTTTAAACTTATTTTCAATGATATACCTTAAATTCATTAATAATTACGTTTTAAATACTATTTATAAAAATAAATATGAAATTTATAAAAAAAAAAACAAGAAAGAATAGAAGAAATAAGAAAATATTATAAAGATAAAAATAATAATTTGGAGAGAAAACTCAATTTAAATTTAGAAAAGTACAATTATTTTTAAACAATTATGAGAAAAAAAATTAAAATTCTTTGTACACTTGGTCCCTCCTCTTTGAATGAAAAAATAATAAAAATTCTGAAGAATAAAGTGGATTATTTCAGGTTGAATATGTCTCACTTAAGCATTCAGTCATTAAAAAATAATATTAGGTTTCTTAAAAAACACGGTATTAAAAATATTTGTATTGATACAGAGGGAGCTCAGGTTAGAACAGGGAATATAAAGACAAAAAAGTTGAGCTTAAATCAAAAAGTGATTTTTTATAATTCTTATAAAAATAAAAAATCTTACTACTTATACCCAAAATTTAAATTTGAAAAAATAAAGATTAATACAAAATTTTTAGTAGGATTTAATGATTTGGAACTTAAAGTTATTAAGAATTCAAAATCTTTCTTAAAAGCTAAAGTGACTAAGCCAGGTTTGATTGCACCAAATAAGGGTGTTCATTTTCAGCAAGAAATTAAATTAGATGGATTAACCGATAAAGACATTGAGGCAATAAAAATTGCAAAAAAACATAAGATAAATATATTTGCATTATCATTCGCTAATAACCCACAAAGTGTAAAATATTTTAGAACCCTTATAGGTAAAAGATCTTTTCTAATTTCAAAAATAGAGAGTCTCTCAGCTCTTAAAAATTTAAATTCTATTATAACAAACTCAAATGCTATTTTAATTGATAGAGGAGATTTATCTAGATACGTCCCGATTGAAGCTATACCAGTAATTCAAAAGAAAATTATAAAAAAATCAAAAAAATTAAAAACAGAATGCTATGTTGCAACTAATCTTCTTGAAAGTATGATACAAAATAATGCACCAACACGAGCTGAAAGCAATGATATAAATATTACCTTGGAGTCGGGTGCAAGTGGCTTAGTACTAGCCGCAGAAACTGCAATAGGAAAATATCCCAATGAATGCGTAAATTTTCTTAAAAACTGTATTAAAATTTTTCAAAAATTTGACTCGAACAAGTATTTTTAATTTATCTAGACTTAAATATTTTTGAATTCATTAGCATCAAATCTAGGTAAGTAAAATTTATTATATTTATTAGTTAAGCAAAAATTACCCGTGTCACTAGTTAAAGCAAATTTTATTTTAGTGTCAATCAACACATTTTTACAAATTTTATTATAAGATCCCCAAGGATAACAAAGAGAAAAATTATCTGTATTGACTTTTAATTTGTTAAAAAATTCAAAACTTGCTTGTATTTGTTTTTTTTGTTTTAAATAACTTAAAGTTGAAAACATAACATGATTTATACCATGTGATCCAATATGCATTTTGTTGTCATTTAGCTCTTTGAGCTCTTTTTTAGATATATATAGTTTTTTTGAAAAATCATTAATATCCTCATTTACATATTTTTTGAATAAGTGATTACAAATCTTATTACTAATTTCATTTGAGATCTCTTTATAAATAATTTTTTTAATATTTAATGTCTCTAAATCATCATATTCAGGAATTTTACTGTTATGAATTTTACTTATACTTTTTTTTTTTTACATATATTCCATATTTTTTTAAATAATTGGTAATTTCATTTAATAATTTTTTCTTATTCTCTGTTTTACTTAATATAAATTGTAGCTTGTTTACATTTAGCATCATATTTTTAAATATATCGATTGGTGGGTAGAAACATCCTTTTATTTTTTCTTTAATTAAAATAGGTAAAACATAATTGTAATGGTCCTTATATCCATCATCAAATGATAATAATAATAAAGGTTTTTTAAAATTAAGTTTTTTTTTACTTTCAATGTAATAGATTAACTCTTCAGCAGATATAATAAGAAAATTTTTTTTAAAAAACTTAACTTGTTTTTTAAAAAGATTTAACTCAACACCCTTTAAATTTGGAAAATTTGATTTTTTTATTTCCCTTACATAGTGATACGCAATAATATTTATAGAATTTTCCTCAAATCTTTTTATATTCATCAAATTGTTACTTTCTAAGAAATTTTTTTTTAAAGTCTTTGGTCCAATTTTTTTTGAAAAAAAAACTTTTATCGTCTATATAAACGTCAAAACTAGGCTTCGTAAGAAAAAGTTTATCAAACCTTAAACCCCATTTCTTAAGTTGATTGTACGTTTTTTTATAACCCAATTTATTGGCCTTAAAAATACTGTCATTTGTTCTTCCCATATATCTAGCTGTTAAAATTTTAATAACATAACCTTGGTTATGTAAGGAATTTATTAAATGAATAACTTTTTTCTTAGGTTTAGACTTAGAGTATTCATTTTTTTTTGTAAAACAAATGACGTTATCTAGATCAAAACATAAAGTCTTTTTTTTCATATTTATTTCTTATATTTAATTAATTTTAGAATTTTTAGCAATTTTAATGAATTAATTGAAAGAATTTATTATAAAGGTTATCAAATTTTATAATGAAACGAAAAAATAATAAAGAATTAGCTTTTTATAGAGAATACATAAGTAATTATACTTCTGCATTTGATGATGAAAAGATAGATAAGATTTATCACATTCAAAAAAAAATTGAGGAAAAAATTAACAAAAAAAAATTTATATTTGTTTGTGGAAATGGTGGCTCTGCTTCAGTTGCAAATCATTTTCTATGTGACTTTAATAAAGGCATTAAAGAGACATCCTCAAAAAAAAAATTACCAAAAGTTTTATCTTTATCATCTAACATTGAACTAATTACAGCTATAGCAAACGACATTAGTTATGATCAAGTATTTTTGAGTCAATTAGAAAATTACTCTAATCCAGGTGATTGTTTAATATTGTTATCTTGCTCAGGAAATTCAAAAAATATTATTGAAATATGCAAATTTGCTAAAAAAAAAAAATTATTCATCATTTCCTTTACTGGCTTTAGTAAAAATAAAAATATTAAAAAGTTTTCCGACATAAATTATAATATTGGAATTAAAAATTTTGGTATATGCGAAGATATATTTCAAAGTATCATGCATATGATTTCACAAAGTATAAGACAAAAGTTTACAAAGAAAAAAATAATTCTTTAAGTTTATTTTTGAATTGAATTATCTAATCCTTTTTAGATATACATCAGGCTGATAGTTTTTCTTTAATAAAATTTTTTTGTAAAAAAATCTATTATGTTTAAGAAAATCACGAAGAGCTTTAGGCTCCTCCGTTTTTTGTCCGATAATTCCTTCATCAAATACTATTATGCCCCCAATAGATAATTTCTTACTTAACTTGTCTAAGATTATTTTTGTAGCATCGTAATAATCGCAATCAATATATATAAAAGATAGTTTTTTAAAATTTTTTTGGTATTTTTCTAATTTTAATATATCGTCTTTAATTATTTTAATATTTTTTAGTTTAAAAAATTTAATTATAAATTTTAAAAGTTTTAAATTTCCCGCATGTTTACCTAAAACATTTTTTTCATCTTGGAATCCAATAAAATTATCATATCCAATTACTTTTTTCCTAATATTTAAAAAATCTAGTATTTTTTTTAAAGTTAATAAGTTATTTCCATTCCAAACACCAAATTCAACAATATCTCCTTTAATTTTCTTTGTTTCTTTTAATAGCTCGAAACAAATTAACATTTTATAAAATGATTTGTCTCCTACCATCATTCCAAAGTTTTTTAATATGAATTGTTTATTTAAAGTAGTTGGAATTTTTTTTATAATCTGCAAATATTGACTACCATTGATTTTATTATTGAAAAATGTCATTAATGTTTTTTTTATGAAATTAAAAAATTATACTTTAAAAAAAGATGGATTTGAACTCTGTAAAACAAAGATTTCAAAGGCAAATATCTCAAAAATAATTAAACTCTCGAATGATTTGAAAAAAAATAAAATAGGCAGTAATCACTCCGAACATTATCATAATTTTTTTCTAAAAAATAAAAAACTTACAGACTTGTTGTTCAACAAAATAATTAAAAAATTATATAAGTTTTATTTTGGTAATAGTTATTGTTTAAGAAATGCAGTTTTAAGTGATATATCATTTAAAAAAAGAAGTGAAAATTTTATCTTAAAAAAACCAATTGGAGAGGGATGGCATAGAGACTCACCGCAGTTTTATGATAAAAAAAAATCATCGTTTGTTCTCGGTGAAAATAAAACATATCAATTTATAATTGCTTTAGATAATGTAAATTATACCAATTCAACTAAAATTATTCCAGGCAGTCATTTAATAAAAAATTTAGGTCACAGAGTTTCAAATATAAAAGAAATAACAAAAAATAAAATTGTACCATTAATACTTAATGCTGGGGAAATTGTTATTATAGATGATAATGTATTTCATAAAGCTGGTCTTCCAACCACTTATAAGAGAAGATTAATTTTTTTAGGATTTTCACCCTGGTACATTAAACCATATTTTGATTACTCAAAAATAGTAAAGAAAAATGATACTAATTTTTTAAAATATATATTTCACAAATTTTCTATACCACCTTCACCTAGAGAAAAAATGAGAGCAACTAATAAAATTATTCCACTTTAAATTTTATCTAATATTTTTATTTTTCTTTGAATAGAAATATCCCCAAGGTAACGAAATAGGACCAGACTTTAAAATTTTTTTATTATTTTTTAATTTAAGAGTATAACTTCCCATGCCTCTGTGTTTAGGTTTTTTTAAATTTATATCTATTTCCATAATCTTCTTTTTAAAATTATAAAATTTAAGTTTTTTTAAATAATCTTCAATTTTTTTAAAACTAAAAATATTATAATAGCTTCCATTAAAGTCATTTTTTGAAAAATCAGATGCATATATTTTAAGTTCAGCAAAACCATCATAAAATAATGAGCTATGAGCTATTGTTTTTGGATTGAGTTGAATTGTTTTTTTTAAAAATTCATCATACCAAATATCCAAAAAAGACATCACATGAAAAGATAATACCATATCAATTTTTTTAGGAATTTTTCTTTTTATCTTTTTTATCTTTTTAATATCACAATTATAAAATTTGCAATTTTTGATTTTGTTAATCTTAACTATTTTATTTGCGTAATTGATTAATTCTTTGTCTTTATCTAAACCAATTAATGTAGAATCTTTGAAATTTTTAGCCATATACAAGGTGTTGGCCCCAGCACCACATCCCACATCAATAATAGTTTTTCCATTAATCTTTTCTTGGTTTTCAATAAACTTTAAGAATAATTTTGTTGATCTATATATTTTTTTATACTGATTTTTGTGATATTTGATCATTTCATTAATCAATTCTTCTTTAAACTATATAGCTAGTTCTTTCAATTAAATGATTACTAAATTTAAAAAATATAAATGTAAAAAATTAAAAAAGATATATAAACAATGCATTAATGAAAAAAAAAATCCATTGTATTATTCAATGCAGGATGTCAAGTACGAGACTTCCTGCAAAAGTATTTCTACCAGGTCCTAAAAAACCTCTTATAGAACATTTAATAGAACGATTAAAATTTTCAAAAAAAATTAATAAATATATATTGGCAATACCTGATACAAAAAATAATTTTTTCATAAAAGAATATTTTAAAAACAAGATAGATGTGTTTCGTGGAGATGAACAAAACGTTTTAAAAAGATATTATGAATGTGCAAAATTCTATAAATCCGACATAGTCGTGAGAATTACATCTGATTGTCCATTAATGGACTCTAAAATCATAGATGAGATGATAAGAGAATTTGAAAAAAAAAATTGTGACTTTTTAAGCAATATTCATCCTCCTAGCTACCCTGATGGATTCGATGTAGAAATATTTTCTTTCAAAGCCTTATCAAAAGCAAGATTTAATGCTAAAAAAAATTTTCAAAAAGAACATGTAACGCCGTATATATGGGATAATCCTGATAAATTTGTCATTGAAAATTATTGGCCCCATTATATTAAAAAAACTTTACACAATTCATATAGACTTACTTTAGATTATCTTGAAGATTTTATTTTGATTGCAAAAATATATAATGTTTTATATCGAAAAAACAAAAAATTTACTTTTTTTGATATCATGAACTTTTTGAAAAAAAATCCTAAAATAAACAAGATAAATAAGAGATATATTAAAGTAAACTGGTATGGGCTTTACATTAAAAAACTTAAAACAATAAATAAAAATGATACTAAATTGATTTAAAAAAATGAATAGAAATTCTCTATATAATAAAGCAAAAAAAATCATTCCTGGTGTATCACAATTATTTGGAAAAAGGCCAGAGCTATCTTTACCAGGTAAAAAATGGCCGATTTATTATTCAAAAGCAAAAGGTATAAATCTATGGGATTTAGATGGGAAAAAATATTACGATTTTAGTTTAGTCGGTATTGGCACATGTGTTTTAGGCTATTCAGATAATGATATCAATAAAGTTGCAAAAAAAATTATAGATCAAGGGTCAATGTCAACCCTTAATCCTCCAGAAGATGTTTTACTTGCTGAAGAGATGATCAAATTACATCCTTGGGCTGGAGGTGTAAAATATACTAGAAGTGGAGGTGAAAGTATGGCCGTAGCAATAAGAATCGCACGTGCATTTACTGGAAAAGAAAAAGTTTTATTTTGTGGTTATCATGGCTGGCACGATTGGTACTTAGCAGCAAATCTAAAATCTAAAGATAAGTTGTCTTATCACTTGCTTCCTGGCATTCAACCAAAAGGGGTGCCAAAATATTTAAAAAATTCTACTATACCTTTTCGATTTAATAACTGGGAAGACTTAAACAAAATTATAAAAAAAAATGCAAAAAATTGTGCAGCCATAGTCATTGAACCTGCGAGAGAAAACTATCCTGATAAAAAATATATTAAAAAATTAAGAGAAATCGCAACTAAAAATAATGCTGTTTTGATTTTTGATGAAATTACCTCGGGATGGAGAATGACTGTGGGCGGTATTCATAAGATAATCAAAGTAAATCCAGATATTGTTGTTTATGGGAAAACTATTGCAAATGGTATACCTATGGGGGTAATTGTTGGAAAAAAAAAATGTTATGAATAGTTCAACAAAAACTTTTATTAGTAGCGCATTATGGACTGAAAGATTAGGACCAGCTTGTGCTTTAGAGTTTATAAAAAAATTCAAAAGAAAAAAAGTTTATAAAAAAATAATTTTTAATGGAAAAAAAATTAAATCTATCTGGAAAAAAAATGCAAAAAAACATAATTTAGATATTGAAGTTAAGGGAATAGATGCCCTAGCTAGTTTTAAGATAAAATCTAAAAATTGGCCAGCAATTATTACTTTTTTTATTCAAGAAATGTTAATTAAACATCAAATCATAGCAAATTCTCAATGTTATGCAAATTATATGCATACTGATGAGTCATTAAAAAAATATGATAAGGCAGTTTCAGATGTTTTTTCAAGAATTTCAAAATTTAATACCCAAGGAAAATTAGAAAAAAAATTATTAGGACCCATCAAGCAGATGGGTTTCAATCGATTGACCGAAAAAAATTAATTTAAATAAATGATAAAATTAAAAAAAAATACTATTTTAGGATTATCGCCTTTTATAATAGCTGAATTAGGTATTAATCATCAAGGTTCTCTCAAGTTAGCAAAAAAAATGTCTTTATTAGCAATAAGGAATGGGGCAAATGCCATTAAAAACCAAACTCATATTCTGGATAAAGAAATGATTGACGAGGCAAAAAAAATAAAACCCGCAAACGCTGACAAGAGTATCTATAGCGTAATAAAATCAAATTATCTCAAGTTTGAAGATGAAGTAAAATTAAAAAAATTTGTGGAAAAGAATGGAGCTGTTTACTTAAGTACACCTTTTTCTCTAGAGGCAGCAAAAAAATTAAATAAAATCAAGGTTAAAATATTCAAAATAGGGTCAGGAGAATGTAACAACATTCCTTTAATAGAGGAAATTTGTAAATTTAAAAAGCCTATTATCTTAAGTACAGGAATGAACAAAATAGATAATATTAAAAATAGTGTGAAAATTCTTGAGAAATATAAGATTAATTATGCTTTAATGCATTGTGTAAGTGAATATCCAGCTAAATATTCAAATTTAAAATTAGATTATATCAAAAAATTAAAAAAAAAATTTCCAAAAGCAGTAGTGGGTTACTCTGATCACTCAATTGGTATTGTGCCATGTTTATCAGCAATTTCAAAAGGTGCACAAATTATTGAAAAACATTTTACCGATACGAAAAAGAGATATGGACCAGATATAATTTGTTCAATGGATCCTGAAGAATTAAACTTACTTTCAAAAAGTTCAAAAATTATTCACCAGTCGAATGGAGAAAATAGATTTATTACTAAAATGGAAAAAAGAACTGCTAAATTTGCTTTTGCATCAGTTGTTTCAATAAAGAAGATTAAGAAAAACGAGTTACTTTCAAAAAAAAATATTTGGGTAAAAAGACCTGGCACTGGAGATTTTCTTGCTGCTAAATTTAATTTTCTGATTGGAAAAAAAGCTAAAAATGAAATTAAGGAAGGAACATTCATTAAAAAAAAAGATGTAAAGTAAATGAAAAAAATTTTATTTTTAACTGGCACTCGGGCAGATTATGGAAAAATTAAACCTTTGATTAAGATTATATTAACCTCTAAGAAGTTTAAGCCAATTATCCTGGCTACAGGAATGCACATGCATAAATTGTACGGATTCACTGTAAAAGAAATAGAAAAAGATTTTAAAAATCTAAAGATAATTAAGGAAAAAAATTTTGATATAAACGATCAAATGGATGTAATAGCAAAAAAGAGTATTAACGTTTTTTCAAAAGTTATAAAAAAGATAAAACCAGATTTATTTGTACTTCATGGAGATAGAGTAGAAACTCTAGCTGCATCAATTTGTTGTAATTTTAATAATACTCTTATTGCACATATTGAGGGAGGTGAAGTTTCTGGAACTGTTGATGAGTCTTTAAGACATGCAACGAGTAAACTTTCACACATTCATTTTGTTTCAAATAAAAAAGCAAAAAAATTATTAATTAGAATGGGTGAAGCTCCAAAGAACATTTTTATAATTGGATCACCAGAAGTCGATATTATGATTAACAAAAAATTACCTACTTTAGATGAATGTAAAAAAAGATATGATATCAAATTTTTGAGATACTCAATATTTTTATATCATCCAGTTACTACAATGAGTAAAGATGAAATTGTAAAACAAAATAAAGTTTTATTTTCATGCTTGAAAAAATCAAAAAAAAACTATGTTTTAATTTTCCCAAATAACGATACTCATTCAAATTTGATATTGAAATCAATATTACAATTTAAGAAAAATAAATTTTTTAAACTTTTACCATCTATTAGATTTGAATATTATTTAACACTTTTAAAAAATTCTGATTTTATTATTGGAAATTCAAGTTCTGGTATGAGAGAGGCACCAGTTTATGGAGTTCCATCAATTAACTTGGGAAATAGACAAAAAAATAGAATTAAGTCTACAACAATTTTAAACGCAAATTATGAAAAAAAATCAATTTTAAAAAAAATTTCCGAAGCTTCAAAGTTTAAAAAAATCAAGAAATTTAATTTTGGGAGAGGAAATTCAGCGGCAAATTTTTTAAAACTTTTGAATAAATCTAGTTTCTGGAAAATCGAAAAACAAAAAAATTTTTATATATAAAAAATCATTATAAATTAGGGTTTTTTTAATGTTCATTTTTTGAACATATTATTGTCTATAAAGAGGTTAATGGAAAACTTCACAGATTTATTTAACCTTTTGAGAAAAATTGGTAAAGATCAGCGAACCTCACAACGTAAGTTAGCAAAAGAACTGGGTTTTAGCTTAGGAAAATTAAATTATTGTATTAAAGAATTACAAAAAAAGGGTTTGATAAAATTAAAAAATTTTAAAAAAAATAAAAAAAAAATAAATTACGTATATATACTCACCCCGCAAGGTCTTAAAGAAAAAACTAAGTTAACAATTAATTTTATGAATAGAAAGATGAAAGAGTATAACGAATTACACAAAGAACTTACAAACATCAAGAAGAATGATTAAAATCAAACAGATTATCAACAATATAGTATATTCTCTTTCAAAAAAACTTATTTTCATTACAATAAAATATGAATTATTTTTTTTATGTTATTTGATTTTATTTGCAAACATTAGAAGAATTAAAAAAATAAAAAAACCTCAAGAGAAAAAAACAAATTATAAGGCTTTAGTTTTAAGTAAATCAGGTGGCCTCGATGATTTAATTAATAGTCAAGAAATCTATAATAAAAAGATATTATATTATATAATCCCGAGAGGGTTAATAAGAAAAATTTATAATTTTTATCTTGATGAAAAACTTTATGATTACAGATATTTAACTAAAGATAAAAGGATTAATAAACAAAAAATTTTATATAGAGATTTTCTTTTTAAATTATTAAAAGTTTTTCAAAAATTTTTTAATTTAGATGCAATTATAACTTTTAACTTGTTTTATAAAGCTGATCGAGAAATACAGTTTGTTACATCTAAATTGGGTATTAAATTTATTGTATTACAGAAAGAGTGTGTACATTCGCCAGTTGAGGAGAAAATTATTGAACATATCTACAAACATCATAGTGGTAAATATTACGGCACAAAAGTTGGTGTATACTCAAAGGCTGAAAAACAAAGAATGGTAAAGTCGAAAATAATAGATAAAAAAGATATTGAAATAACTGGTTGTTCAAGATTAGATTTGTGTTTTAAATATAAAAATATTGTGCCAATAAAAAATCAGTTTCTTTATTACATGATTGAAAATGATAGAGGAACTCCTTATTGGTTAAATAAAGTTTACAATAAGAATTATTTAAATAAATTTTATTATAATAAAAAAAATAAAGAAGTGTCTTGGTCTTTTTTAAATGATGCTGTTATTAAAAATTTAATTTCTTTCGCAAAAAATAACCCAAAAGTAAATATCATTTTTAAAGGTAAAACGGGAGTTCATTCAAGATCACAATTACCAAAAATTTTACCAAATAACTGTAAATATATTGATGGGGGAAGTGGACATAAATTACTTATAAAGTCAAGTTTGATAATTTGTTTTAATTCAACGGTAATTATGGAGGCTATTGCTGCTCAAAGAAATATCGTTATACCATTTTATAAGATTAAAAATAAATTTCAAAAACAGTTTTTATTGAAATTTAATCTTAAAAAATATTTGGCAAAAAATGAAAATATTTTTTTTAAGAAATTAAATGAACATAGATCTAAAAAATATAAATCTAGTCGAATGCCGAATGATGAAAAATTTGTATTAAATTATTATCTCGGAAATATAGATGGTACAGCAGGAAAAAGACTAAACAATTTTTTGGAAAGTAATATTTGCAGAACAAAATGAGAAAAAAATATAAATTTTATCTTGAAAAATTTGGAAAATGGAATGTATTCCTTTTAATAACTTTGTTAACTATCTCAAGTTTTTTAGAATTTATTGGAATTGCGCTTGTTTTTCCTTTAATAAAGATTATTTCTAATCCAGAAATCATAAGTGAATATAACTTATATCCAAATTTAGAGAATTATTTTACAAATTTAGATACATCTCAATTGGTTTTGTTAAGTTTAGCAGGATATGGATTTGTAAATTTTGCCAAAATTGCATACTCAATTTTTTTAACTTGGTTTAATATAAGCTTAATTTTCAAAATTCAGGTAAAACTCACAAAAGATTTGTTTAAACATTATATGTATCTACCATATATGTTTCATCAAAAAACTAACAGTGCGAAACTTGTTAGAAATGTTCAAAGTGAAATATCAATTATTTGTAAAAGTTTATTTTATCCATTTGTGACAATTATAACTGAGGCGATTATATTACTAACAATTATTGCATTTTTATTTTATCTAGATCCAATAGCAATAAGTGTTCTAGTTTTATTTTTTTTATTTTTCACAATTGCTTATTATGGTTTAATAAATAAAAAAATTAAAAAATGGGGTGAGATTAGAATTTTTCAAGATAAAATAAAATTAAAAAATTTACTACAATCTTTTGCGGGAATTAAAGAAATTAAACTACTTAATAAAGAAAACTATTTTATTAAAAAATTTTTCAAGCCAACATATATGGTTGCTGACCAATTTAGGAAAAATTCTATAGTACTTCAATTACCCAGATTTTTTTTAGAATTTATTTTCGTTATTTTGATACTTATATATTTATTTTATAACTTAAATAAAGGTATTGAACTAATTTCAATATTACCATTTTTAGCAGTTTATGTAGTGGCGGCTTTAAGAATTTTACCAAGTTATTTAAAAATTTATCAAAATTTTCAATTAATAAAATTCAGTATTCCCTCGTTTCATAAAGTGTATGATGAGTTTAACATTTCTTCACAAAAAGAGTTGTTAACAGATAAAAGTGAGAATTTTTCTTTTAAAAAAAATATCCAACTTAGTAATATTTCATTTAAATATCCTGGTACTACAAAAACTTTATTTAATGATCTAAATCTAAACATAAGAAAAGGTAGTTGTGTAGGAATAATGGGTCCTAGTGGCGTAGGCAAATCAACTTTAGTAGATATTATTCTTGGCTTAATTAAAGTTGATAAAGGAAAAATAGAATGTGATGGTAAAAGTATAACTGAAAATTTGTCTGGTTGGTTTTCAATGATAAGTCACATACCCCAAGAAGTATTTATTTTAGACGAAACACTGGAGGAAAATATTATTTTTGGAGAAAGAGAAAAAAAAAATTCAAGACAAATTTTAGATGAAGTAATTGATAGTGCCCAATTAAATGTATTCAAAAATCAAAAAATTGAAAATAATAGTGATAGATTAGGAGATAGAGGAGTTCAAATTTCTGGTGGAGAAAGACAAAGAATTGGAATAGCAAGAGCTTTGTATAATCAGTCACAAATATTAATTTTAGATGAATTTACTAATGCTTTAGATGCAGCTACTGAAAAAAAGATATTGAGTCTAATTGGTGATTTAAAAAGTAAAAAAACAATAATAATGATTTCACATAATGAAAATATATTTAATTTATGTGAGACTGTTTATAAATTAGATAAAGGCCAATTAATTAAAATAAAATTTGAAAAAAATGAAAATTATTAATTACGGAAAACAAACAATAGATAATTCAGATATTGAGTCTGTTATTAAAACTTTAAAAAGTGGTTATTTGACACAAGGCCCAAAAGTAAAAGAGTTTGAGAAAGCACTAAATAAAAAATTTGGTTCAAAATATTCTGTTGTTGTAACAAATGGAACAGCTGCACTTTTTATAGTTGCGAAAACTTTAGGTTGGAAAAAAAATGATGTAATTGTCACAACTCCAATTACTTTTGTTGCATCAGCTAATTGTGTTGAAAGCACCGGGGCAAAAGTAGAATTTGTAGATATTAATAAGTATAATTTTACAATAGATATTCCTAGTCTGGAAAAAAAATTAAAATCAAATAAAAAAATAAAAGGTATTATAGCTGTAGATTATGCAGGTCACCCTTGTGACTGGAAATCTTTAAGAAAACTTGCGAACAAATATAAAGTAACACTAATCAATGATAATTGTCACGCAATGGGTTCAAAATATTTCCAGGATTCAAAATATGCAATTAAGTATGCAGATGTAGTCACACATAGTTATCATGCAGTAAAATCAATTACATCTGGTGAGGGTGGTTCAATTCTCACTAATCAAAAAAAATTACATAAAAAATTTCTGAATATCAGAAGTCACTCTATGAATAAAAATTCAAAAAAAGCATCGTGGTTTTATAGTATAAATGAAGTAGGTTTTAACTATAGACTTAGCGATATTCAGTGTGCACTTGGTATAAGTCAACTAAAAAAATTAGATAGGTTTATATATAAGAGAAGAAAAATAGCTGAACTTTATAGAAAACTTTTAAAGAATGATAAAAGGTTTATTTTGCCTTATGAAGATAAGAATGTTTATCACTCATATCATCTATTTCCTTTGCAAATAAATTTTAATTTCTCAAAAATTACAAAAAAGTCGCTTTTTAATAAAATGATGAAATCGGGTTTTAGATTGCAAGTGCATTATATTCCAATACATCTTCAACCATACTATAAAAAAAAATATAAGTTCAAAAGAAAAGATTTTATAAATTCAGAAAAATTTTACGAAAATGTTTTGTCTTTACCATTATATCCATCTTTAAACTTTAAAGATGTGAAGAAAGTAGTAAAAGTATTAAAGAAATTAATTTAAATTAAAAATTTATGAATAAAAATATAAAAAATAATTCTTTTTTAATAACAGGTGGTACAGGAAGCTTTGGTAAAGCATTTGTTTCAAAATTAATTCATTCCCATAAAAAGATAAAACGTCTAGTGATATACAGTCGGGATGAGTTGAAACAATTTGAAATGTCACAAATTTTCTCTAAAGATAAGTTTCCATTTATAAGATATTTTATTGGTGATGTTAGAGATGGTAAAAGGTTAAAAACTGCAATGGAAGGGATTGATACAGTAATACATGCTGCTGCCTTAAAGCAAGTACCATCTACAGAGTACAATCCATTTGAGGCAATTAAAACAAATATCATTGGAGCTCAAAATATCATTGAAAATTCTATCTCCTCAAATGTTCATACTGTAATTGCATTATCCACAGATAAAGCTTGCGCTCCAGTTAACCTATATGGTGCAACAAAACTTTGCTCTGATAAGCTGTTCATATCAGCCAATAAAATTAAGGGTAATAAATCAATAAGATTTTCTGTTGTGAGATATGGTAATGTTTTTGGTAGCAGAGGATCAGTGTATAGAGTCTTCAAAAATTTTTTAGATAAGAAATATTTTCCAATAACTCATAAAGATATGACAAGATTTAATATAACTTTAGCTGAGGGTGCAAACTTAGTTTACGATTCTCTTAAAAAGATTTATGGAGGTGAAATAATTGTACCTAAACTCAAAAGTTTTAGAATTACAGACTTAGCTAAATCAATGAGTAGCAAGAATAAAATTAGAATTGTTGGGATAAGGCCTGGTGAAAAAATACATGAACAGATGATTTCTTCAAGTGATAGTTATAACACCGTTGAAACAAAAAATTTTTTTGCAATTTTACCTCAAGGTGATGATGCTATTTTATCTTATTATAAAAAAAAATTTAGTGCCAAGATGACGAAGAGAGGTTTTGAATATTCAAGCGAAAACAATAAACCATACATGAATATTAAAGAAATAAAAAAGATTATTGAAAATGCGGAAAAAAAATAAAAAAATTATTAAAGAAATTAGAGATGCTAGAAAACAAAATAATAATAATTGGATGAAACTATTAGAGGTGGCTTTAACATATGCTCCCAAATCATCTAAAAAAATTTTAAGAGATATTAATATTCAAGATAAGAAAATATCAAATTTAGTAGAAAAATTATCAAAGAATAAATTCTAATTTATTTAATGAATGTTTATATACTTACTGAAATTACCAAGCGCGAACTAGACTCTAATTTACTTCTTTCAGTTATTGGCGCATCTAGGGGTCACGATATTTTTATATCAAACATGACTAACTTCGAATATTTGGCAAATAAAAGGTTATTGAAACCTGGCATATTTCACACAAAGAGCCTAGTTCATGATAAAATAAAAAGATTATTTCATATAAAATTAAAAGAACTTGGAATAAAAATTACAAGTTTAGATGAAGAAAATGGATTAGTTCGTAAAGACCTAACTCCCTTTGTAGAACAAAGATTCTCAACTAATGATTTAAAAATTGCTGATAAAATATTTTGTTGGGGTCCTCATGATTTATTGTGTTTGAGAAAAAAATATCCTGAACACTTAAGAAAATTTTATCTCTCTGGTTCCCCTAGAGCAGAAATGTGGAAAAAAACTTTCCTAAGTTATTGGACTGGAAAAAAAAAAATTGAAAAAAAAAATGTGTTAATTTCGCTGAATTTCGCAGTGATTAATGGATTTGAAACAGAAAGAAAAATTTTTAAAAAATACGAGAAAACTGGGTATTTTTATAGAAGCAAAGGAGCCAAAAAGGAATTAAAACAATTTATTAAAGAGAGCAAACAAAATATAAAAGCATTTGTAAATTTAATTAATTATCTGACAATACAAATGCCAGATTTAAATTTTGTTGTTAGGCCGCACCCAAGAGAAGATCTATCGTTCTGGAATAGAAATATTAAAAAAAGAGAAAATTTAATAATAAGGAATTCTGGAAACTTCAACGAGGAATTAGCTTCATCTAAGATGGTTATTCACAATAGTAGTACCACAGCTTTTCAAGCAGCAGTAAACAAAATTCCTATAATTAGCTATGTACCTTATAAGAGCAAATTAACATATGGTGATTTAGCAAATCGTTTAGGAATTATTTGTAAAAATAAATTAACTGTTAAGAAAATTATTAGTAAAACTGTTAAAAATAAATACAAATTTAACAATGTTTTAATTTCAAAAATTATTAAATTTAAATTAAAAAATTTGAAAAAATCTCCATCATCTGAGATTGTTAAATATTGGGAAAAACTCTCAAAAAAAATTAATTACAAAGAAAATTATTACACTAAAATTAAATTATATTTATATTTAATGAATATATTAGTTTTTTTAAAAAAATTTTCTTACAGTCTTATTAAATTTAAAAATTTTTATCACATAGATAATAAATTTGAAAATATACATTTAGATACAATAAACGATAAAATAGAATTATTAAAAAAAATAAATAAAATAAAGTGTGATTTTAAAACAACCATTACGTCAGGTAAATTTTTATTAATAAAAAAGCTAAATTGAAAAAAACTCATTTAATAATTCTTGGTGCAGGAAAACCACATTATGGTAAGGAACCAGCAGCACTTAAAAAAATTTATGAAAATATATATACACTTAATTTTATTCTAGATTATTCAAAAAAATTAAATCTGAAAATTACATATGTTTCTGGTTACAAAAATAAAAATATAAAAAAAAATTTTCCAAAACTTAATGTAATATATAATAAAGATTGGAGTTCAACTGGACCTATTTACTCTTTAAAAAATATTAAATTTTCAAAAGATGAAGATGTAATTATAATATATTCAGATGTTCTAATTAGATTTGAAACTATAAAAAAACTTATTTCTTCTAATAGTGATCTAACATGTCTTATAGACACTAAATATAAAGATAGATATAAATTTAGAGAAACAAAAGATTTTCTCTCTAAAGAAAAAGTAATTTTTAGAACTAAAAAAAACTTTTTTTTTTCGAATAATATATATTCTAATAATTCAGCCGAATTAGTTGGTGTTATAAAAATTTCAAAAAAAGAAATTAATGAATTAGAAAAGTTAATCAATATTATTAATAAACATAAAAATAAATATAAATTATTTGTATTGTTAGAGAAGCTAAGAAAAAAAAAGAATATCAAATTAATTGACTTAGAAGGAGATTGGGCAGAAGTTAATAAAATAGATGATATTTCAAAATTTATTTTAGGTACAAAATCAGAAACTTTAAAAAGATTAAAAGATATTCTTAAGAAAGGTGAAATTTTAGATCAAGTAAAGTTTACAGTTTTAGAATGGAATAAAGATAAAAAATCAATACTTCAAAAAATAAATAAAAAATTTAAAAAAAAAACTCTCATTGTAAGATCAAGTGCAATCGATGAAGATGGTATTGATTTATCAAATGCTGGGAAATATCTAAGTGTACTTGATGTGAAAGGGACAAAAAAAATAAATAATGCTGTAAATAAAGTTATCAAGTCATTTCAGAAAAATATAAACAATAATGAAATTTTTATACAAGAACATTTAAAAAATTCGAAATATGTAGGTGTATTGACCACAAAGTCTAAGAGGTCTGGTTCTCCATGGTATGTAATAAATTATCAAAAAAGTAGTGATACAGAATTAATTACAAAAGGCGATAGTAATAAAGTTAAAACGTTATTTTATAGAAGAGACCTTAGTCCAAATAAATTAAAAAAAGCGGCCTTTAATAAGCTTTTAGTAGCCACAAAAGAACTAGAGACGATATTATCAAATGATAATTTAGATATTGAATTTGCAATAACGAAAAATGATAAAGTTTTTATATTCCAGGTTAGACCATTATACGTTAAGCCTGAAAATAAAAGTGCTGAAAACATAATTATAAAAAATTATAAATTTTACGAAAAAAAATATAAGAAATATAAATTAGACTCAAAACTATCAAATTCAAATGATTTAATTTTTGGTGTAATGCCAGACTGGAATCCTGCAGAAATAATTGGATTTAAACCAGATTACTTATCTCTTTCAATTTACCAAAAATTAATTACTAAAAATAATTGGGCAAAACAAAGATATGAATTTGGTTATAGAAAAATTAGAAATTCTATATTGATTGAAAGTTTTTGTGGAACACCTTATGTTTGTGTTAATAAAAGTATTGAGTCTTTTATACCTAAAGATTTACCAAAAAATATTTCAAAAAAAATTTTACAAATTAGTCTTAAAAAACTTAAAAAAAATCCAAATAAACATGACAAAATTGAATTTGAAATTATTCCAAATTGTCTAGATTTTGATTTTTATAAATGGAGCAAATATTATAAAAATAATCAATTAACTGATGAACAAGTAAATAGATTTAAAAATGATTTAATTAGGATAAACAAAAATGCACTGAATATTTACTCAAAAAATTCAAATAGATTGGAATATTTTTTGAATTTTAAAATAAACGAAAAATATTCCAATCAAAAAAAAATAAAATTATTACTTAAAACTTGTATAGATAATTTGACATTGATGTTTGCTCATTTTGCAAGGTGCGGGTTTATTTCTGTCATAATAATGAAAAGTGCTTTAAAAAATAAAATTATTTCAAAAAAAAATTACAATGTTTTTTTTAATTCTATAAATACGATTTCTAAAGATTTCCAAAAAGATATCATTCAATATAAACGAAAAAAAATTACAAAAAATAAGTTAATTAAAAAATATGGTCATTTAAGGCCGGGCACTTATGATATTACTTCCCAAAGGTATGATGAAAATCAAAATTTATTTTTGAAGGACACTGTAACTAAATCAAAGATCAATAAAATTCAATTTCGAAGAGAAAAAATTTTTAATAATCATTTTTTAAAAGAACTATCAAAAATTGGATTTAATAAAAACAAAGATGATATTATAGATTTTTTTTATGGATCCATTGAGAAAAGAGAATCCTCTAAATTTTTATTCACAAGATATTTATCAGACTTTTTAAAATTAGTTTCAAAAGAGTTAAACAAAAAAGGTATCTCAGATAAGGAAATATCAATGTTAAATCTAAATAATGTAACAGATTTAATTTATAAAAGAGTAAATATAAATTTAATAAAAAAAATTATAAAAACTAACTTAGAAAAATATAAGATTAACTTAGCATCTGATATGCCTAATTTAATTTTTTCAGTTGAAGATTTTAAAAAATTTGAATTGTTATCAGATGAACCAAATTTTGTAGGAGAAAATATTGTACATGCAAATTTTATTCAAATATCTAAGTTTGAAAATTCAATTATTTTAGATAATAAAATCATTTTAATTGACAGTGCTGATCCTGGGTATGATTGGATTTTTGGCCATAAAATTAAAGGTCTTATAACTAAGTATGGTGGAGTAAATTCACATATGGCAATAAGATGTGCAGAATTAAATTTAACAGCAGCAATTGGAGTAGGTGAAAAAACTTTTCAAAACATATTAAATTCAAATAAAGTGATTATTGATCCAAAAAATAAAATTTTAAAATCTATTTGATGAAAAAAATAATTATTACACAAAGATTAGAACTATTTGGAAGTCACAATGAATTGAGAGACTCCATAGATATAAGATTAACAAAATTTATGCTGAGAATTGGTTTACTTCCAATTAGTATTCCTAATTACATTAAAGATATAAATTTTTTTATCAAAGAGATAAAGCCAAGTGGGATTATTTTATCAGGAGGCGGAAATTCTTATAAAAATGATGAAAGAGCGAAGTTAGAAAAAAAACTAATAAAATTTTCTATAAAGAAAGATATTCCAATATTAGGTATATGCAGAGGTGCACAATCAATCAATAAATATTTTGGTGGCAAACAGAAAAGAATAAAAAATCACGTTAGAAAAAAACATACAGTTTTTTTTGTTAATAAAAATTTGAATTCAATACAGACAAATTCCTTTCATGATTATGGTTTTAACAAAATACAAATTAGCAAAAATTTGAGAATTCTAGGAATATCGGAAGATAACAACGTAGAATACTTTGCTCACAAAAAATATAATATTTTTGGGATTATGTGGCATCCGGAGAGATACAATAAAATAAAAAAAATAGATAAAAAAATTTTTAACAATATTTTTAAAAAATGATTGCAATAATTCTTGCTGCTGGAAAAGGTAGTCGACTTTATCCTTACACAAAAAATAAACCAAAATGTTTAGTACGATACCAAAACAAAAGTATTATTTCTCATCAATTAAATATTTTTAAAATGACTAAAATTGAAAAAATTTATTTAGTGAGCGGATACAAAAGCTCTAAAATTAATTTCAATACAATTATTAAAAAAAAAAATGATAAATATAAAAATACTAATATGGTATTTAGCTTATTCAAGTTTTCAAATTTATTTGATGGAAAAAAAGATATTATTATATCTTATGGAGATATAATTTTTAAAAAAAGTGTAATTAAAAAGTTAATAGATGAACAAAATAGTTTATCAACTATAGTTGATTTAAGCTGGTATAGTTATTGGAAAAAACGATTTAAAAATCCTCTAAATGATGCTGAAACTTTAAAAACTGATAAGAATCATTTTATTACTGAGATTGGAAAAAAAACAAAATCTTATAATAATATAAAAGGTCAGTATATAGGTTTAATAAAAATACGAAAAGAAATTTCAAAAAAAGTACTTAGAATTTGGCAATCTCTTCAAAAAAAAAAAAATATTAATCAAATTAATAATTTATTTCTTACAGATTTTCTGAGGATACTGATAAGCAAAAAGGTAAAACTTAAAGCTGTATATACAAGAAGAGGATGGCTAGAATTCGATCAACCTAGTGATTTAAAAATTAAATTTTAAAATGAATGTAGGACTTGTAATATCAGATGATAAGATTAAAAAATATGAACTAAAAGAATTAACTAATTTACTTAATAGTAAATATAAAATTTCTTATATTTTTTCTGAAAAAAAAATAAAATTTAAGAATAATAAAATTTACGCAATCTTTAGTTCAATTATGAGAAATAAATTATTTTATCTAATTTATTTAGAACAAAAAATTTCAAGTCTTTTAAATAATCAAAATTCATATTTAGAGCATCTAAAATTATTGGAAAAAAAAATAAATATATTTAATGAATTTCCTATCCTAAATGAAATACCAAAAATAGAATTTGAATGCTCAAAAGTTGACAATAAATTTTCATTTCATAAAGATATGATAGAAGTAATAAGAAAAAATTGTGATATATTAATCTTACTTGGTTTTAATAAAGTTTTGCATCCTAAAATATTAGATATTACAAGACATGGAATTTTAAGTTTTCATACTGCAAACATAAATAGATATAGGGGAAGACCTGCTGCATTTAATGAATTTATAAATAATGAAAAGTATGGAGGTCTTACACTTCAAATCTTGGCGGAACAGATAGATTTTGGAAAAATAGTAGAGCTTAGAGAAGTTGAAATTGAAAATGCAAAATCATTTGATGAAACACTCTATAAAATGATGTGTTTAAAAGAAGACTTAATAATCAGAGGACTCGATAAGATTAACAATAATGAAAAATTTTTAAAACCAAAAAATAAAAATAGACTATCTACCTTAGCGGAAAGTAGAAAATTTAGTAAGGTTTATAGTTGTCTTAAAAAAACCATTAATAGAAGATACTTTACTAATTAAATGAAAACAATAACTACAATTGGTTCAGGATATAGTGGTTCATCCGCAATTTATGAATATCTAAGACTCACAAATCTTTTTTTTGATGTGTTTCCTAATAAAGAATTTTCTCTAGTTTATGATCCAGGTGGAATAGACGATATTGAGAACTGTATAAATAATAATTTTACACCAAGCAAAACTAAACTTGTTTACGATAGATTTATTAAAAATATTGAATTTTATACTTCTAATACCGGTGGCATAAAATCTGGAAAAAATTTTAAAATGGATAATAAAAATTTTGAAAAAATATTAAAAGAATATTTAAATTCGATAACAAATTTGATTTATGAAGGAGAAAGTAATATCTTAAAATTTTATAATTCAAATTTACTTAATTTTTATAAAAAAATTTTATTCAAATTTAATATCAGAACAAAAGGTAAAATGGTATTATTTTGCAATTTGGATCAATTTGAAAAATATACTAAAGAATTATTCTTAAAAATATTTTTATCAAAAAATCAAAAAAAAAAGATGTAATTTTAGACCAAGCAGGATCTATTTGGGCACCATATTCATCTACAAAATATTATGAAAATCCAAAGGTAATTGTTGTTTTTAGGGATCCAAGAGATATTTTTTCAGAATTTAAAGGAAAGACAGCGAGCGCTTATCCAGGAAATGATGTTTATAAATTTTGTTTATGGTATGAAAATATAATTGAAAAAATTAAAACTCAAGAATACAAAAATTCAAACATATTAAAACTTAATTTTGAAGATTTTATTTTAAAAAATAAAAATAAAGTAAGTGAAATTTCTGAATTAATAAATATTCAAATAAATACCCAAGGTGTAAATTTTGATTTTAATTATTCTAAAAAAAATATTGGCAGGTATAAAAATAATTTAAATTTTTTAGAAATAAATGAAATAGAAAACCGATTAAAAAAATATTTGTATAATTTTTAGTGAAAAAACTGAGATTAAAAAAGTTAAATTTGAACCATAAAAAAATTTTATTTAAATGGTATAATTTAAAAACAGTTTTGAAAAATTCTTTAAAGGGAAAGAAATTTACATCTAGTGAACATGATAAATGGTTTTCAAAGCAACTTGTGTCTCAAAATATAATAAAAGTAATGTATATTAATGAAACTCCAATAGGTGTAATTAGATTAGAAAAAAATAAGTCCTTTTATTTATTAAGTTATATGGTTGCACCAAAGTATAGGAGAAAAGGTTTTGCTTTTAAAGCTATTAAACAGATAATTTCATCTTTTAAGGTTAAGAAAAATAAAAAGATAGTTGCTATTGTAAAAAAAAATAATATTCCTTCTGTTACTATATTTAATAAACTAAAATTTAAACAAATTAATTTAGTTAAAAAAGATAAACTATTGAGATTTGAGTATAAATTATGAAAATAGGAAAATTAGATTTAAATATAAAAAATTATCCAATTTTAATTTCTGAAATTTCTGGAAATCATAATGGAAAACTATCTTTAGCAGTTGAGCTAGTAAGAAAAGCAGCTAAAAATGGATCTGATTTAATAAAATTGCAAACATACGAAGCAGATAATCTTACGCTTAACTCATCAAGACCTGAGTTTTTTATAAAAAATAAAAAAAGTTTATGGAAAAATAGTAATCTTTATAGTCTTTATAAAAAAGGATCTACTTTGAAAGAATGGCATTACAAACTTTTTAATGAAGCTAAGAAAAATAAAGTTGAGTGTTTTACCTCAATATTTGATGAAAATGACATTGAATTTTTAGAAAAATTAAAAGTTCCAGCTTATAAAATTGCTTCTTTTGAATGCTTACATTTTCCGCTGATTGAAAAGATTATAAAAACTAAAAAACCAATTTTAATATCAACTGGTATGTGCACATTAAAAGAGATTATTGAATTAGTAAATTTTCTTAAAAAAAAAAATTTTAAAAATTATGCTTTACTTAAATGTACCAGCTCATATCCAGCAAGAAGTAAAAATTTAAATTTAAGTACTATCAAAGATATGCGCAAAAAATTTAATTGTGAAATTGGATATTCTGATCATTCAATTGGTTTTAACGCATCTGTTGGAGCTATTCATTATGGAGCATCATTTATAGAAAAGCATGTTTGTTTAAATAATAAAATCGGAATTGATTCAGAATTTTCATTAGAAGTTAATAATTTACAGCAATTTAAAAAAGAAATTTATGATGCATTTTTATCGAGAGGAAAAATCTTTTATGGACCAACAAAAGATGAATTTCAAAATTTACAATTTAGAAGATCAATATATGCGTGTAAAAATATTAACAAAGGGGAAAAATTTACAAAGAAAAATATTAAAATTATAAGGCCAAGCTTAGGACTTAATCCTAAATATTATTATTTTGTTTTAGGGAAAAAGTCATTATCAAATATTAAATTCGCAAATCCAATTAGAATGAAACATGTTAAAAAAAAATAAAAATAAATTTAGGCCAGCTGTAATTGGACTTGGATATGTGGGTTTACCGATATTATTAAATTTAGAAAAAAAATATTTTTCTTTAGGATTTGATATTAGTAAAGAAAGAGTAAATAATTTAAATAGAGGAAATGATATATTTGGAGAGTTTGAAAAAAAAAAACTCGTAAAAAAAAATCTAAAGTTTTCGTATAATGTTAAAAGCTTAAAAAATTGTAATTTATTCATAATTACAGTTCCAACACCTATTCTTAAAAATAAAAAACCAGACTTATCTCATCTTAAAAATGTGTGTGATCTTCTTTCACGAATGATAAAGAGAAATGATATCATAATATTTGAGTCTACAGTTTATCCCAGTGTTACTAATAATTTCTGTATTCCACTATTACAAAAAAATAATGATTTAAAAGAAGGAAGAGATTTTTTTGTAGGATATAGTCCAGAGAGAGTAAACCCAGGAGACTCTAGACATCAATTAAGAAATATAAATAAAATATTAGCTTATCCTCACAAATATAAAAAAAGAGAAATTATAAAACTATATTCTAAACTTGGAAAAAAAATAATATTTTCAAAAAACATAATTGAAGCAGAAACTGCCAAAGTTGTTGAAAATATACAAAGAGACGTAAATATTGGCTTAATAAACGAATTATTCATTGCATGTAAAAAATTGAATATCAATTTTCAAAAAGTAAATTCATTAGCCTCAACAAAATGGAATTTTTTAAAATTTAAACCTGGATTAGTCGGTGGACACTGTCTTCCTGTAGATCCATATTATTTTTCTCATATTTGTAAAAAGAATAATTTTAATACCAAAATAACACTAGCAGGAAGAGCGATAAATGACTCAATGACAAAAATAATATCTAATCAAATTAAAAAAGAATTAAAAAAAAAAAAACTAGGAAAAAAAAAAATTTTAATCTGTGGTTTAACATATAAGAAAGATGTTGCAGATATTAGAAATTCACTTTCGTTAGAAATTTACAAAAAAATTAAAAATAGATATATTAATGGCTATGACCCATTAATTGATAAAAAATTGGCAAAAAAAAATGGGCTAATTACAAGTAAAAAGGATTTTTTTAATTATGATGTTTATATTTTGCTTACAAATCATTCAATATTAGAGAAAAATTTAATTAAATTAAAAAATAAAATACTTATAAAGCCAATTTAAATTATTAAAAATTAATATTTATGAATTAAAATTGATAAATGAAAATTGCTTATATTGCAGAAACATCTCTAGATAATATGAGTGCATATACTCATCATGTATTGAAAATGTGTGATGCATTTTCAAATCAAAAAAATAATATTGAATTATTTTTGCCAAAAAATAAAAAAATAATCAATTTTGAATTTTTGAAAAAAAAATTTCTACTAAGATCAAAAAAAAAATTTCAAATTAATTCTGTTTTAGATCATCAAGTTCTGAATTTTTTTTCAAGATCATATTTTGCATTTAGAGTTGCAAAATCTATAAAAAAAAAAAAATTTGACCTAATCTTAACCAGAAGCATCATCTCAAGTTTTTTTTTATCTTTATTTAAAATAAAGCATTTTTTAGAAATTCATTCTGAACTTAAATCAATTACAAAGTTTGTCATGATAAATTTAGATTTTATAAATTCTAAGTATATAATCAAAAATATTTTAATTTCTAAAGCTTTGAATAAAAAATATAAACTTAAAAAAACAAAAACGTTAATTTTACATGATGGCGTAGACATAAAAAATTTTAAAAATTCTAAGATAAAATCAAAAATTAAAATTGCTTCATATGTTGGTAGTTTTTATAAAGGTAGGGGAATCGAGATAATTGAAGAGTTAGCAAAAGAATTTAAAGATATTAAGTTCCATCTGTATGGAGATAAAAAAAATTTTTTAAAATCAAAAAGTAAAAATATCAAATTCTTTGGTTATATTGATTATAATAAGGTTCCACTCATATTATCAAATTCACATATTCTTTTAATGCCATACTCAAATAAGGTTTCTATAAGAGCTAAAGATATGAACACTGCTAATTATTGTTCACCATTAAAGATGTTTGATTATTTAGCTGCGGGCAGGGTTATAATGTCCTCTAAATTAGATGGAATTTGTGAAATATTAAAACATAATAGAAATTCAATTATTGTTCAAAAATATGATAAAGATGAATGGATTAAAGAATTAAATTATTTATTAAATAATAAATATGATATTAAAAAATTATCAAAAAATTCTTTAATCACTGCAAAAAAAAATACATGGGAATTGAGAGTAAAAAAAATTATAGAAATGAATAGTTAGATCAATGAACAAAAGTGATAATGAAAAAAAATTTATAGCACAAGATAATTTATATAATTTTCCATATCATTATCTACCAGAGATGATTGGCCAAAAAATAATCAAGCCATTCAGAGTTCACTTTTGGTTATATGATTATTTGTTGTTACATCAGTTTCTGAAAGAAAAATTGAAAGATTTTAATAAAGTAAACATATTAGATTTTGGATGTGGTGATGGTAAATTAATAAACGGATTAAATAATGATGGAAAAAATAATTTATATGGTTATGAAATTTCTAAAAAAGCAATGGCTTTTTTCAAAGCCTTTAATCCAGAGATTCAATTAATAAATGATGATAAAGATATAAATCAATATTATAATTTCTTTGACGTTATAATTTTTTCAGAAGTAATAGAGCACATAGAGGATAATGAAGTTAACAATGTAATTGAAAAAATATATAAATTACTCAAAAATAATGGATTGTTATTAGTAACAGCACCCCATGAAAATTTGCCTGTTCATAAAAAGCATTACAGGCATTATAATTTTCAAAAGTTAATTAATAATTTTGATATTTCAAAATTTGAGATTGTTGAAAAAAAATTTCTATTTAAATCAAGTATTTTAAAGGTATTTATAAGAAAAATATTTTTTAATAGATTTTTTATAATAAATTCAAATTTTCTTTTTAATTTATATTACCAGTTGAATAAAATGTATTTTTTTTCAGAGGAAAAAAATTGTGAAAATATATTTTTAATCTTAAAAAAAAAATGAAAATACTGATTACAGGAGCAGCAGGATTTATTGGTTTTAATTTTAGTAAACATTTGTTAAAAAAAAGTAAGTTCAAAATTATAGGTATAGATAATTTGGATAATTATTATGATGTTAATTTAAAAAAAAAACGCATAAATTTACTTAAAAAAGAAAAAAATTTTTCATTTATAAAGATCGACTTAAATAATCAAAAAAAATTAGAAAAAATATTTGAAAAATTTAAATTTGATTTTATTTTTAATTTAGCAGCCCAAGCTGGTGTTAGATATTCAATACAATATCCAGAAAAATATATTGACTCAAATGTAAAAGGTTTTTTTAATATTATAGAATGTGCAAAAAAATTTAAAATTAAAAGATTATTTTATGCTTCATCTAGTTCGGTTTACGGTGAAAGTAGAAATTTTCCACTTCATGAAAGAGAAAGAATTTTACCGAAAAATATTTATGCGTTATCAAAAAAGATTAATGAAGAAATAAGTTTTATTTATAAAAATTTTTATAATGTTAAGTCTACAGGATTAAGATTTTTCACAGTTTATGGTGAATGGGGTAGACCAGACATGATGATGCTTAAATATATAAATTCTTATTATAAAAAAAAACAATTTGAATTATTTAATTATGGTAATCATCATAGAGATTTTACTTACATAGGTGATGTTGTGAAAATTTTAGAATTACTACTTTTAAAACAAAAAAAATTACCATCTCATGAAATTTTTAATATTTGTTCAAATAAACCTTTAAACTTGAAAAAAGTAATTAGTTTCATGAAACAAAAAGGTATCAATCCAAATATAAAGAAAAAAACTCTTCAAAAAGCTGATATTTTAAAAACACATGGCGACAACAAAAAAGTTTTAAAAATTACAAAATTTAAAAACTTTACTGATTGGAAATTAGGTATAGATAGAACAATTAAATGGTATCTTGAATACCATAAGCATCATAAAATATGAGGATTGTATATTTATTTAATTCTTCTATCCCTTCACACAACGCGAGTAGTCTACAGGTTGCCAATATGTGTTATGAAATTTCGAATACTATTGGAAAATTAACTCTCATAACACCAAATACTGGTTTTAATAAAAGTTTATCTGAACATTATGGTATTAAAAAAAATTTTAATATAGTTAAGATTAAAAAATTTAATAAATTTCCAAAAGGAATTAATTATTATCTTTTTTCAATTTATTCTGTTTTTTTAGGAATTAAAATAAAGCCAGATATATTTATAACTAGAAATTATTTTACTTTATTTTTACTACTGATTTTTAGAAAAAAAGTTATCTTTGAAGTTCATAGTAGCTTATCTGTTGAGGGAAGATTTATTAATTTTATTGTAAAATATTTTAAAATTTTAAACTCAAAAAATATTGTTAATTTAGTATTTATCACAAGATCTGTTAAAAATTTTTTTTATGCTAAATACAAAATTAAATCTAGAAAATCGTCAATTTTGAGCAGCGTTTCAAATATTAAAACATTTATACCACAGTCTCAAAAAAAAATATTTTTTAAAATAGGTTATTTTGGTCTAGTTAACAGATCGCGAGGAATAGACTTTTTATGTAAACTTTCAAAAATTGATCCTGGAAACAAATATTATATATATGGAGGTTCAAAAGATTTTATAAATATTTATAAAAGAAAGTTTGCAAACAAAAATATTTTTTTTCATGAATATATTCCTTACAAAAATATTAAAAATTTATTATGTCAAATGGATCTTTTGATTTTACCTTATGAAAAAAAAGTGACTGTCTCTGGAAACGTTGGCAATATAGCAAGTTTTACATCACCTATGAAAGTATTTGATTATATGAGTTCCTCAAAACCAATAATTGCTTCTTCATTAAGTGTATTAAAAGAAGTATTAGTTAATAAAAAAAATTGTATATTTGTAGACGATCTTAATGTTTATAAATGGAAATCAGTCATCAAAAAAATTTTATTAAATAACACTCAAAGAAGTATAATTTCAAGAAATAATTTTTTTTTAGCTAAAAATTATACTTATCAAAATAGAGTTAGAAAAATGTTTAATGATATAACTTTTTAAATTTACCAGATACAAGTTTAATGAATAAAGATAAAAAAAAAGTAATCTTTTATTGGTCTCCATGTTTAAATCCAGTAGGCACAATAAGTTCAACCCTAAATTCAGCATCAGCTTTTCTTAAGTACAAGTCTGATGAGTATGATGTTCATTTAATTAATGCTTGTGGTGAATGGGATCAATATCGTGAATTTATAAATTTGAATAAAATAAAATTGATTAATTTACAATTTAAATATTTTAAGTATTTACCTAAAAGAGGCTACTTACAAAGTAGGTTTTCATATATTTTGATTTTCATTTTATCATTTTTTCCTTTAGTAAAATTGTTAAAAAAAAAACAGCCCGACTATATTATTAACCACTTAATAACATCATTACCTTTGACTTTGTTATTTTTATTTAAATTTAATTCAAAGTTTGTTTTGAGAATTTCTGGCTTCCCAAAATTAAATAAAATAAGGAAGAATTTTTGGAAAAAAATATCTAAAAAATTATACTGTGTAACATCTCCATCTGAAGAGTTGAAAAAAAACTTAATTGAATCTAATATTTTTCAAAAAGAAAAAATTTATTTTTTACCAGATGCAATAATAAATATTAAAAATTTTATAAAAAAAAAAAACGAAAAATTTTCTGAATTTAAAAAAACAAATGAGAAGAAGATTATTTTTTCAGCCGGTAGATTAACCAAACAAAAAAATTTTTCATTTCTAGTGAATGAATTTTCAGACTTCTACTTAAAGAACAATGATTATATTTTGAATATACTTGGGGATGGTGAAGAGATGGACACACTCAAAGAGATGATTGTTAGAAAAAAAATGTCAGATAAAATTATTTTGAGAGGACGTGTTGAGAATGTATATAAGTACTTTAAATATGGAGATGTTTTTGTTTTAAGTTCAAAATGGGAAGAAGTGGGTTTTGTTATCGTAGAAGCAGCACTATCAAACTTGTTTGTTATATCAAGTGATTGTCCAAATGGGCCGTCTGAATTTCTTAACTTTGGTAACAATGGTATTTTATTTAAGAATAATCAAAAAGGTGCATTGTGTAAGGCATTAGAAAATTTTGTTAATCTAAGAGAAAAACAAAAAATGAAAATAAAATTAAAAAAAAATTCAGATAAATATACGATGTTCAAACATTTCAAGGTTTTTGATAAAATCTTATCCATTCAGACGTAGAACTTTTTGACAAGCTCTAAATATTTTTTAAGATTTAAGTCATAATCAAATCTATATAATTTTTTGCGACTAAAATTAATTAACTTTGATAATTTTTTTTTGTTCCTATTGTAATATAGAATTTTTTTTGCCAATCCTTTAAAATCTCCAATTTTAAAAAGAAAACCACCTTTACCATTTAAAAGTATTTCTCTAGGCCCGGTTGGACAATCAGTAGAAATTATAAATTTCTTTAATACTTGAGCCTCTAAAAGAACATTTGGTAGACCTTCATACTTTGAAGAAAGAACTAAAATTTCGGCTTCATTTAAAATTGGATAAGGGTTTTTTACAAAATTAATCATTTTGACTTTGTTATTTAAATCATTTTTTTTAATAAAGTCTCTCAGCAAGTTTTCATCTTTACCTTTACCAACTAAAACTGCTTCGAATTCAATTCTATTTTTAATCAAATTTAACGCTTTTAAAAAAGTAATCTGATCTTTTTGATCAACGAATCTTCCGATATTAATTATTTTGAGTTTACTATTTTTATTAAAAATTTTTTTTGACTTTTCTTTTGATTTTTTTTCAATCTCTATTTTATTTAAGGGGTTATAAATACATTTTGCCTTGACATTAAATTCAGATTTTAAAGATTTAACAAAATCGTTACTATTTGCCATTACTTGATCTGCTTTATTTAAAAAAAACTTATATATATGTTTTTTCAAAATATTTTTTGACCAACCTTCTGGAGCTGTATTTGATCTTGTGATTATTTTAATACCAAATAATTTACAAATTAAAATACAATATATATTTGCTTGAAAAGCAAAAACTAAAACATTTCTATCTCTTGCAATCTCTCTTAAAAGCAAAATAAGACACACTAAATATTTTGTTTTTCTAGACTTTAAATCCCATTTTTTTGATTTTGGAGAAATAAAAGTAATAGATCTTAAAAATCTATTTTTATATTTTTTGGAGGCAGAAATAAGTGAGATTTTAGAAATTTTTTTTGTTAAATAATTAGCAACTATAAATAGATTTTTTTCTACTCCACCTCCCTCTATTGACGGCATGAATATTATTAATTTTTTTTTCATTATAAAAAATGTTTAATTTAATTATATCAATATATATAGATTAGTTTAAATATTCTTATAAAATAAAAATGAACAAAGCTAAAGGTAAAGCCAGTATAATTATTCCGTATTATAAAAAAAAAAATACTATCAAACGAACAATTAAGTCTGCTATCTCACAAACATATTCAAATTTAGAAATTATTCTAATTTATGATGATGAGGATAAATCAGATTTAATATTTTTAAAAAAATTAAAAAAATCAGATAAAAGAATCAGAATTATTATAAATAAACAAAACTTAGGAGCAGGGCTATCCAGAAACGTAGGCATACTTAACTCTAATGGAAAATATATTTGTTTTCTAGATGCAGACGATGTTTGGAATAAAGATAAACTATTATTGCAAATAAACTTTATGGTTAAAGAAAATTGTCTTATTTCACACACTACCTATGAAATTAGAAATAATGATAATAAAAAAATTAAAGTAAGAAAAGCTAAAAATTTTAATAATCATGAGGACTTATTACCCTCATGTGATATTGGTTTATCTTCAGTTGTGGCATTAAAAAAAATTTTTAAATTAGATATAAAATTTTCTAATCAAAAAACTAAAGAAGATTTTATCTTATGGCTAAAGATCTTAAAAAAAAATATTGCTATTATTGGTATTGATAAAAATCTAGTATCACGCTATTTAACAAAGAATTCTCTCTCATCTTCTGTTGTTCAAAAGATAAGAGATGGATACTTTGTATATAATAAATTTATGAAATTTAATTTTTTAAAATCTTTATTTTATTTATTTTTATTAAGCTTTAATTCTTTGTTCAAATAAATGGAAAAGTTTGTAATAATTCTAATTGGTTTTTTATGTTTTATATTTTTAAATAAATTTTTAATTAAAAATAAAATTTTACTTAATTACAGTGGCTCAATTCATCAAAAGTTTTCTGGATTAACTAACGTACCATTAACTGGTGGAATATTAATTTTTTTTTCTATTTTATATTTTTATTTTAATGAAATTCAGCCCATTATATATTTATTTTCTCTTTTATTTATTTTAGGCCTGGCAACTGATTTAAAGATTATAGCTTCACCAAAAATGAGATTTTTGATACAAGCAATTTTAATATTTTTAATTGTTTATTTCTCTGATTTAAAAATCTCTTCAACAAGGGTTTACTTAATAGATATATTAATTTCGAATAGTTTATTTAGCTATATTTTTTCAACTTTTTGTCTTTTAATTTTAATTAATGGTTCAAATTTTATTGATGGACTAAATGGGTTATTGATAGGCTATTACTTGCTAATTTCAATTATATTCTATCAATCAGGTTTTTTTAATTTTTTAGATATTGAAAAAAATAATTTTTTATTTTTTACATTGGTCCTGTTTATTTTATTCATATTTAATATTTTAAAAAAGTCTTTCATGGGAGACACAGGGGCATATATTCTAGGTTTTATTTATGGATATTTACTGATCAAAATTTACATTGAAAATCAAATATTTTCACCTTTTTTTGTAATTTTACTTTTATGGTATCCATGTTTTGAAAATTTATTTTCAATATTGAGAAAGTTTCAATTAAAGAAATCTCCAATAAAGCCAGATAGTAACCACTTACATCAAATTTTATTTCATTATTTAAAGAAAAAATATAAATTAAGAAGTATTTCTGCTAATAATAACGCTTCATTAATAATCTTATTATACAACTTAATTATTTTTTGTGTTGGAATACAAAATATTTCAAATACTCAATTTCAGATTATTTTACTTATTATAAATATATTAATTTATTGCGCAATTTATTTTAAACTTTTTGCCTACAAATATAAACTTAAAATTTAATGTCTAAAAAAATTTAATAAATTATTCAAAACAAATGGGAAAAATTTATATAAAATTTGTAAGATATATTTTAAATTTTTTTGATTTTTTTCTTCAAAAAAAAGTTATTAATTTTTTTAAAGCTAGATTGGATCAAAAAAAGATTATTTTTTTTGACGTAGGCTCCCATTTTGGGGAAACAATTGACTTATTTTCTAAATATTTTCAGGTAAGAGAATTTCATTGTTTTGAGGCCAGCCCAAAAAACTTTAACATTCTTAAAAATAAAGTAAATAAAAGTAGTTTGAAGCACATTTGTAATTTAAACAATTTTGGAATTGGGCAAAAAAATTATAAAACTTTTATAAATCAAACGCAAGAGTCCTCATCCTCAACAATTAATAACCTAAATCTTAAATCTGATTATTTTTTAAGAAAACTTAAAGTGCTTAATATATCAGACATAAATAGCTATATTAAAAAAATTCCCATTGAGATTATTTCATTAGATTTTTATATAAATAAAAATGCTATTGAAATTATTGATATTCTTAAAATAGACACCGAGGGTTTTGAATTTGAAGTTTTAAAAGGATTGAGAGAAAATTTCAATAAAGTTAATTTTGTTTATTTTGAACATCATTATGATGACATGATAAAAAAAAATTACACATTTTCAGATATACACAAACTTCTTGAAAACTTTGGTTTTGTTAAGAGATTTAAATTAAAAATGCCTTTTAGAAAATCATTTGAATATATCTATGAAAATTCAAAAAATTAAAAATTTATTTTTGAAGTCTCAATTTATAAAATGCATAAATTGTAATGTAAAACATTCTTAATGCATTCTTAAAAACGCTTGTCATTTTAGTTTCTTCATTCATTCTCTCATAATATGTTACTGGAACCTCTAAAATCTTAAGATTATTTTTGTAAGCGCCAATAAGTAAATCATAATCACCCCATAAATCTTTTGTACCCCAATTAGAGATATCTTTTTTAATTTTTATCCAGTCTCTCTTGTAAAAAATTTTTGTACCACACAAAGTATCTGTAACTTTTTTTTTGAATAATAAACTAAATAAAATAGCAAAAAAACTATTTCCTAAAAAATTCAATTTTTTCATAGCACCGTCTTTTTGAGGATAAATCATTCTTGAACAATTAATAAAATCTGCATTTGAGTTAACTAAAATTTTAATTGCAAATTCTATATCATTAAAACTAACAGTAAGATCTGCATCATAAATAACTACAATATCTCCTCTAGATTTTTCAATTCCTTTGTAAACATTCTCGGATTTACAAATACCAGGTCCTTTATAAGAACTTATTTCTATATCTTTTAATTCTGATTTAATTTTATTTATTTCAACAAGTGTTTGATCAGTTGACATATCGTCTCCAAATAAAAATTCATATTTTCCATTAAGAGATTTAATATGATTCTTAAATAAAGGAATATTTCTCTCTTCATTTTTACAAGGAACTATAAATGAAATTTTTTGATTTTCTTCTTTAATAGAGGTATTAATTTTTTTTAAAATAGTTACGTTCAAAACGCAAAACCAATTTAAAATTGGTAATCTAAAAACTTTGTTTATAAAGTTTGTTATTATTGGAATATAAATAGGAAGTGCAATTATTTTTTCTGATCTAATAATCTCTAAATTACAGCTAAAATACAAATTAGACAGATAGGAAGATGGTAAAAAGTTATTTCTTGCTGGGGAAAAATTAAATATAGTTTTAAGGAAATTTAAAATAAACATCCAAAAAAAGTTTTTTGATAAGACTATTATTCTAGCCTCATCTTTCATAAAATTTGAAAGTTGAAGCAAATTTAAAGCAGGATTATTTTGATGTTCAATATCTGCAACTATAAGGTGATCACAACTCTCAATATCACTTTTTTCAAAAGTCTTTTTATAAGATAATTTTTCTCCAGAACATTGATATAATTTCTCATTAATTTCTTTTATATTTATTTTCTCTGATTTTATATCATTTGCTAGAATAGAATTGCCTGCACAAAATAAAAAAATTTCTTTAGAATTATTTATACAATTATTAATAAACTTTGAGATTTCGGAAAATAGAAATTTTTTTTCTTCTAAAAATTTTAATCTTTTATCAAAATTTTTTTTAAAGAATTCTTCACTCGAATTTAAATAATATTGCATAATTCTATTTTTATAACCACATATTATGATTTAAATATAAAATATAATGATAAAAAAATTAATCATTAACAAAAAAAGTCCTCTTTTTTAAACGTTTTTCTGAGTACAATTTGAGAAATTTAATATTTACAATCATAACTGATATTATATAAGGGCTTGCTGGTAACTATTGCGAAAGTGTTATACCCGATCCCATTTCGAACTCGGCAGTCAAGCCTTTCAGCGCCGATGGTACTTTGTC
>MDSZ01023475.1_pt1 | contig 54441 bp, 53 predicted proteins | sample 811201 | NCBI WGS metagenome assembly MDSZ01 (sample SAMN05326647, study PRJNA326480) | marine metagenome | isolation source: seawater | place: Indian Ocean: North | collected 2010
CACGTTGATAGGCTGGATGTGGAAGCGCAGTAATGCGTGCAGCTGACCAGTACTAATAGCTCAATTGGCTTAATTTATGCACTGAAAAAAATTTTTGATGAGTAAATTTGATAATATTAAATGGTTCCATACAATGGAGCTTAATGGATTCACAACTAAAGGTTTGTGTGACTGGAGACCTTACAAGCACTTATTTTTTTTGGATAATGTTAAAAACTCATCAGTATTAGACGTTGGTGCTGGTGATGGTTACTTTAGTTTTGAAATGGAAAAAAAAGGCGCTAAAGTTACTGCTACAGAAATTGACAGCCAGCTTAGTAGAGATAACTATAATTTTGGCGTAGAAAATATTAACTCAACACATTCATTAAGCGAAGGTTATAATTTTAAGACTGCGCGCGATACGTTAGGTTCAGAAGTTGAACTAATTACATCGAATATTTATAGTTTAGACAAAGACATAAATAAAAAATTTGACTTTGTATTTTGTAGCGATGTAATTATGCACTTAACCGATCCAATAAGAGCACTTAAAAATATTTATAAAATTTCAAATAGATACTTAATCTTAGGTAATCCAATTTATTATATTACTTTTAGAGGATTAGGTTTTAAAAAAGGTGTGCAGAACATCTTTAAGAAATTTATATTTCAATTCTTTAAGAATGACCCGTATATTTTTTATCAGGGTCACACAAATAGAAATATTTTCTGGTTACCAACTGCAAAAGGTCTAGAAAAAATGATTAATTCTTGTGGCTTTAAGATTATTAATAAAAATGTTTTTTTTACTAAAAAAGATCACCATATTTCTCCACAAAAAAGAATAGTAATTCTTGCGGAAAAAATCTAATCAACAATGTCTACAAATATTAATTTTATTAAAGAAATTAAAAAAAATAAGATTCATTTAAAATTTTTAGATAAATTTTCAAAAAGTAAAGTATTTGTGTGTAAAAAAAATGGCATACTTTTTCATGATGATTTTAAGTCTTCAGAAGAGGTTGTTAAATTGTGGTCTAAAAATTTCAAAAAAAAAACAAATATTAAAAAAGGTTTTTATTCAGGAAATAACCCAGGCATGAAATCAAGACACGTATATTGTATAGAGTTTTTGAAACAGTATTTTCACAATTTAAAACAAAAAAAAATTTGTGATTTTGGAGCTGGAGAAGGTGGATTGTTAGAATTTTTATTTAATATTTATAAATGTAAAAATGTATTTGCAGTTGAACATAGCAAAGAAAATTGTTCTTACCTTAAAAATTTAATTCCAAAAATAAAAACTAAAAATATTATTAATAAGTCAATAGAAAACTCTGTTGATAAATTTAAAAAACAAAAAATTGATATTGGTATATTAACTTGGACTCTATGTAATTGTTCGGAACCTTTCGAGGTAATTAAAAGTATTAAAAAAATTTTGAAACCTAACGGGTATCTATTGATTGCTGAAAGTAGCAGAATAATGGTTCCATTTAAAAAATCCATAAATAACTTTTTTGGATCAGGCAAAGGATATATGCACCCATGGTTTTTTTCATTTAACTCATTAAATAATATGCTTATTTCAAATGGTTTTGAATTAATGGCAAAAAATGATTATATAAATGAAAATGACTTGGTTTTATTATTTAAAAAATCAAAGAAAAAAAAAAAAGTTAAAGTAGATAGCTATAAAGATGTTATTAAATTTATGAAAGATTGGGTAAAATATTCCAAATCAGTATCATAATTTACTAGGATTGAAACTCATAAATCTATAAAATTTCACTAAAAATTTTTTGATGAAATCTCTAATTATTAATGATCTAAACAAAAATAAATAATTTTTAAATTTGATAGGAAAATTTAAATTTTCTATATCCTCAAAATAATAAAATTTTTTATTTTTTTGATTTTTCAATCTTATACAATCAGGTGTTTGGTATGAAAGTCTTAACATTAATCTATCATTTTTAAGACAAAATCCTCCTTTGTGATAAGTAGACATGCTATCAATAAATATCACTGAGCCAATTTCACCTTCAAATTTATTTATATATTTTTTATTACAGTAATTAAGAAATTCTTCATTGGCAATTTTACCTCTTTCGCCTGTTCTTGAAAGTTGTTCTTTTGTTTTTACCTTATAAAACACACCAGTATCATTAGGATCTACAGAATAATAAAATGGCCCATTATTATCATCAATCTTACATAAAGACATGAAGAGATCTACACTTTTATATCCGAACTCGTCCTTATGCCAATGCATAGAAGATCTTTCTTTGCTATTTTCCCTTGGTATATTTAAATAAACCATCACTTTTGCAAGAACTGGAAAAGTTTTAAGATAATTTCCAACACTTGTTATAATCTCTTCGTCTAAGGCAAGCTTGATTATGTGTTGTTTGGTTTGAAAATTTAAATATGGATATAAATCTACTGAAAAAGGCTTTTCATTTGCAGCTACATTATTTTTGTCCTCATAAATTTCATTATTTATAAGTTTATTTTTCAGTTCAAGTATTAATTTTTCATCAATTTGTGATAGTAAATTATGTGAAAATCTTTTAAATTTTGTACTGTGTATTTCTTGTGGAATTTTATAAAAAAGGTTTTTCTTTGAAGCAAATTTTTTATTCCATTCTTTATAAAGTAAATAGCCTTTAAAATTTATTATATATACCCAAATTAACTCATAAATTCTAATAAATATAAAATTAACTAAAATATAATAACCTTTAGATTTTTTTATTTTTTTGAGATAACTAAACATTTTTATTAAGAAGTAATTTAATATTTTTCATTTAGATTAGTTAAAAAATTTTTTTCTTTTAAAAACCATTCACAAAATTGTTTTAATCCATCTTCAATCTTAACTTTTGGAACAAAAGTTATCATTTTTTTTAATTTTTTATTATCTGCTAAAGTTTTAACAACATCACCTTTTTGAAGTTTTAGAAATTTTATTTTTGCTTTTTTATTTAGAAATTTTTCTAATAAGCTTATTAAATACAGTAATTTTACTTTATTTCCACCAGCAATATTAATAATTTCATATTGATTTTTTTTAATTTTCAATGATAAATTATAAATTGATTCAACAACATCTGAAATAAATGTAAAATCTCTCTCATGATTTCCATTATTATAAACATCAATTGAATTTCCATTTAGCATTTTTTTACAAAATTTAAAAATTGACATGTCTGGTCTCCCATAAGGTCCATAAGCTGTAAAAAATCTTAAACCATACGAACTGATATTGAACATTTGAAAATAATAATATGCCAAAATTTCATTAAATTTTTTTGTTGCTCCGTATAGGGATATTTGTTTAGAAGTTGACATTTTTTCCTGTAAAGGAAATTTTTTTGAATTTCCATATACAGATGAGGAGGAGGCATAAATAAGATTTTTTATATTTTTTTCTTTCATTATTTCTAGTAAATTAAAGAAAGCATTTATATTGCTATCGATGTATTTTTTTGGATTAATTAAGGAATATCTAACTCCAGCTTGGGCAGCCAAATGGATCACTAAATGAATTTTTTTCTTACTTAAAAAATTTTTTAATTTTTTTTCATCACATAAATTTATTTTTTTAAAAATAAAATTTTTGTAGTTTTTTAAGATTTTTAGTCTTCGAAATTTAATTTTTTTATCATAATAATCATTAATGACATCAATGCCGTAAACTTTGTTTTTTTTTTCTAAGAATTTTTTTGAGCAATGAAATCCAATAAAACCCGCGCAACCTGTAATTAATATATTCATTTTTTTGATTCCATTAATTTTTTTGCAATCATAATGTCTGTCTTATTATTTACTTTAAATGCGGAATTTTTATCTATAATAATATGTCCAATATTCTTTATTTTAGACCAATTTTTCTTTTTATAAAAATTAAAGTTATAAACAGAGATTCCTCCTGTCTCAAAATATATAATTTTTTTTTCTAACTGCAGTGTATTATGTTTTGAATTGTTCAATAATCTTAAACCTTTACCATCATGCATATAAAATTGGTCATTTTGATTAATATTTACTGAAATTAATTTTTCTGTTTGAAAAATCTGAATACAATTTATTGCTTTTTCAATGTAGAATGATTCTCTTAAGGGATACTCAAAATTTAATATCAAAACATAGTCAGGTTTTTTTTTATAATTTTCGTTTATAGCAGATATTATTGCATCACGGTATTGCGTATTTTCTATTGCTAAATCCTGTCTACGATTATGATATAATATTTTATTTTTAAATTTTCTCTTAGCTATATCAATTAATTTTTGATCAGACGTTGTTAATATTATTTTATCAATTTTTCTTACATTTAATGCTTGTTTTATTGTTGAAAAAATTAAAGGTTCACCACAAAAAATTTTATTAGATAAACAATTGCTATATATTTGATTTCCCCTAGCTGGGATTACACAAACACATTTTTTCTTTTTATTAAAATTTTTTTTAACAAATTTATTATAAATTTTGCTTCTTGTTTTTAGTAGCTCATGTTTATCAAAAGATAAACTAACAGCATGTTGTCTATAATACCACAGAGGTTTATTAATATTTACTACTTTATATCTATTAAAAAATTTTAACCATAAATCATAACCATCTTGTCTGTCTATATCTTCATCATAAAGATTTGTCTCTAGTAGATATTCTTTTCTAATTAAAGAACAAGCTCCATGGGAAGGAATGTCTAAAAGTTGAACATTTTTTTCATAATTCATCATCTTATTTTTTTTAATAATATGTTTATTTGTATCAACAATGAAGTAATCACTAAATACAAGTCCAATATCTCTATCGGAAATTATTTTTTTATAAAAATTTTCAAGAGCATTTTTTTTTAAAAAATCATCAGCATCAAGTCTAAGAACATATTTTCCATTTGAAGCTCTTATAGCTGTATTACAACATTTAACTAAACCCTTATTTTTTTGACTAATTATTCTTATTTTTTTATGAAAAATATATTTTTTCAAAATTTTTTTAGAATTATCTATAGATCCATCATCTATAATAATGAGCTCAAAATTTTTAAATGATTGATCGAGAACACTTTTAATTGAGTCATCTAAATATTTGTCATAGTTATAATTGGGAATATAAACTGTGATTTCAATGTCACTCATAATGTTTCAATTTTAAACTCCATCTTCCTCTATAATTGTTTCTTGCTTCAACTTCACACTTTAAGAAATCTTTATTTATAAATGTATTTGCATTTTTGTAGAATTTTCGAAAATTTGACAATTGATTTAGTTCTTCAGGTAAGATTGCAAATTTGTTATCTCTACCAGGCAATTTTCTATCTAAAGTAAAATGTTTTTCTATGAAATTTATTTTGTATGACATTGCAATGAAGCTAGCATAAATACCTGATGAATGATCGCTGAAACCTACACTTTTAAAGTGTTTTTTTAATAATCCAATTTTTGGTAAATTTAGATTTTCTGATAAACATGGATAAGATGAAGTACAATGTAATATATGAAGTTTGTTTTTTCTAAATATTTTTTTTAATTTTAATATTTCAGAAAACTTAGCTGTACCTGTGGAAACTATAATCATGTCAAAATTTTTATTACAAAAGCTAAGTAGCTCATAGTTTGTATTTTCCATACTTGGAATTTTGATTAAATTTTTTTGGTGGTTTAGAACCATTTTTGCGCCTTCAATATTCATTACAGAAGTAAAAAAATTAATTTTGATTTTTCTAGAATATTTTAAAAGTTTTGCATATTTTTCGTTTGTTATTTTTGCTTTTTCATAAATTTTACGTCTTCCGTCTCTATCCCAAGGCCCAGGTTTTAAGGTTGAAGGGTCAAAAACCTGAGTTTTAACATAATCAGCCCCATTTTTTTTTGCACTTAAGATCATTTTTTTTGCTAATCTTAAGTCACCCATATGGTTCCAACCAATTTCTGCAATAATTTTTGTCATATTTTATTTTTATTTACTATTAATTGTATTATTAAATAGCAAATTTTTATACACAGATGCATAAAAAATTACTAGAAAAAATTAGATTAAAAAAATTTTCCGTCGTAGTTGTAGGTCTTGGATACGTAGGTTTACCATTATTTTTAAGATTTAAAAATAAAGGAATAAAAATTTTTGGGATCGATAATGATAAGAAAAAAATATCAAATTTAAAAAATGGAAGATCATATATTTCTGATATCAAAGATGATAACTTAAGTTTTATAAAAAAGAATAAGGAACTTGTTTCCACAAGTTTTGATTTAATAAAAAAATCAGATGTAATAATTTTATGTTTACCCACACCGCTAACAAAAAATAAAGCACCAGATTTATCTTATTTATCTAATGCAATAAAAATTATTAATTCATATCTTGATAAAGGAAAAATTTTAATTGTTGAAAGTACAGTTTATCCAGGAGCAACTCATAAACTTTTACAAAAAATTGATAAAAATAAATTTAAGATTGGAAAAGATTTTTTTATTGGATATTCCCCAGAAAGAGAAAATCCAGGCGATAAAAAATTCAGTTATGACTTTACCCCTAAATTAATAAGTGGTTATACAAAGAATTGTATTAGGTTAATGAGAGCAATTTATAAATACATTGTTAAAAAACCAATCGCTACGAAAACAATAGAAATTGCAGAAACGTCAAAGTTACTTGAGAATATGTATCGCTCCGTCAATATAAGTTTAGTTAATGAACTAAAAATAATTTGTAAAAAAATTGGAATTGATGTTTTTGATGTAATTGAAGCAGCGTCAACTAAAAATTTTGGTTTTCAGAAATTTTCACCTGGACCAGGTATGGGTGGACATTGTATACCTATTGATCCGTACTATTTATCTTGGGTATCAAAAAATAAAGGATATGAACCTAAGTTTATTAAAACCTCAGGTGACTTAAACTCTTTAATGCCAAGATGGATTGTAAAGAATATAATTAAAAAATTAAAATTATTTAAATTAAAATATAAAAACCCAAAAGTTTTACTCATAGGGGTAAGTTATAAAAAAAACATAGGAGACGACAGAGAATCGCCTTTTTTTTCAATAGTAAAAGAATTGAAGAAATATTTGATAGATTATGATTACTTTGATCCTTTTTTTTCTCAAATTAAAAAAGGTAGAAATTTTAAAGATAACAAGAAATCAATTAATTTAAATCGTTCTAATATAAAAAAATATTTAGCAACCGTAATTATAACAGATCACGATGATATAGATTACGAATTGCTATGTAAAAATTCAAAAATAATTTTTGATACTAGATATAAACTCAAAAATTTTTCAGAAAAATACAACAATATAATATTTTTATAATCAAATTTTTTGAATTAACAAATTATCAATATTTAAATATTCTAAACCACTATTTTTAAATGTTCTAATTGCATCTATTGGAGAATACACTATAGGTTCGCCGTGTAGGTTAAAGGATGTATTCAAAATAGCCCCTAATCCTGTAATTTTTTTAAATTCACTTATAAGTTCATAATATCTTGGATTATATTTTTTTGAAACCAACTGTGGCCTTGCAGTTTTGTCAAATGGATGACATGCAGCACCAAGTTTTTTTTTTGCAAGCATTGATGTATCAAAACTCATTGTCATAAAATATGGCTTATGTTTTTTTGGATTAAGAATAAATTTATTGAAATCTTCTTCTAAAATGCTTGGTGCAAAAGGCATCCAAAAATCTCTAACTTTAATTTTTTTATTAATCACATTAATTGTTTCCTGATTTCTAGGATCAGCTAAGATAGATCTATTTCCAAGAGCTCTTGGACCGAACTCAAAACTACCAGTAGAATAGCGAGCTATTACATTACCTTTACTTAAAAGCATTGCTATTTTTTTTTGATCAGTTTTTTTTGTTTTAAGTTTTTTGTCTTTAAAAATAAAACTAAGATCACTTGAGTTAAATTCTTTACCTATGTAAGGATTAGAAATATTTTGAATATTTTCTTTTTTTTCCCCTTGGTTGTGTAGCATAACATAGCAAGCACCAATGCTGAGCGATTCATCACCAGGTCCGGGGGGGATAAATATAGAGTTTATTGTTTTACGCTCTAAAATTTTTTTTGTTGCTTTAATATTTTGTGCAACACCTCCAGAAAACACAAAATCTCTTACCTTGTATTTTTTTGAAATATTATTGAACCATTTAGATAACAAATCTTCAGTAAATTTTTGCACCACAAAACTTAAAGTATCAAATCTATAATGACCAATTTTATCTTTAAAATAAAAGAAATGGTCCCTGATTTTTTTTTTATAATAAAATTTTGTACCTTTTATATTAAGAGTATCAGTCAAAACTTTTAATGGTGCTTTGTAATAATCAGTATTTGTAGACCCATATCCTGCCATCCCCATAACTTTAAATTCATGTTCTGTAGGTTTCATTCCCAAAAGAAGAGTAAAATATCTATAAATTCTTCCAATGTTTCCAATATTTGTTTTGTAAATATTTTTAATTTTATTATTTTTTGCAATCCAAATAGATGCATTGCAATTGTCTCCACCTCCATCAGCAGTTACTATAGCAACTTTTTTATTTTGACTATAATTAGACCCATAGTATCCATAATAAGCATGACACATATGATGATCATAAAAAAAAATTTTTTCTTTTGAAATATTTACAGTTTTTGAAATTAAATCTCTCCTTGCTTCTTGCATTCCTTCAACATCATCTTCATTTTTTACATACTTTCTATTGTATAAATTTTTTTTTAAAATTTTATCTTTAAAAATATCTAAATATTTTATTTTTTTATTTTTATAAAGTTTTGGATACCAATATTCATTTTGTTCTTTCAAATAGTCATTAATTGTAAAACTTGTATTTCTTTTCACAAAGAAATACTTTGGGGGTAAAAATTTTGTTGAAACAGCCACAAAATCAATTTGACTTTTTTTTATTTTGCAAAATTTAAGAGCTTCAGATACAGAAAATAATGGAAAACCATACTCATTCTTTTTTCTTGTTATTTTTTCTTCTGACAAAGTACATTTATTTTTTCCATTCACAAATACCGAACAACCTGAATTGTGCCCATCATGAATACCTAGAATTACCATTATTCTCCTTTAAAAATTTTATTACCTTATTAGTGTTGACTAAGTAATCAAACTTAAAATATTTATAAATTTTTTTAATCATTTTTAAGTTTTTAAAATTATCTAATGCAAGGTTTATATTTACATTCTTATTAAATTGTTTTGTATATTTAATTTTATATTTTTTTTCGTTTCTATAAAAATAGTTAAAAATATGTTCTTTATCAGATAATTTTATTTTATTTTTAATGTTTAAAAATTTTTTAAATGAAATTATTTCTAACGTCAAACCTTTACTCTTGTTAAGTGATTTTCTATTGCTTACTAAATCGTATTTTCCAGATTTATAAATTTTTATCATTTTGCTCAAATGTTTATAATCAAAAAAAGGTCTATCAGCATTCATTCTAATGAATCCGTCTACTTTATATTTAGAACAACATTGGATTGTTCTCTCTCTTACGTTTTTTTCGCTTCCTCTAAAAATTTTAAACTTCTTTTTTTTTAATAAATTTATCAAATTATCATTTGATTTTTCTTTAGAAGTGGCAATTATTATATATTTTTTGTTTATACACTGTAGACATCTATCTATAATAATTTCTATGACAGATTTCTTTCCCAATTTTAATATTCCCTTATTTTTAAGTCTTTTTGAATTTAGTCGAATAAAGATAATAAGATATAATCTCATGTAATTGATGACGAAAGTGTTTATTTTTAAAATGAAACGATTATATAACCATAATAATGAAAAATAAAACTCAAGTTTCTTATGTTGAAAAAATTACTGATAAAGATCAAATAGAGATTATTCAGAGTTATAAAGGAAAAAACTTTAAAGAATATAGAGACCAGTATAACGCGTCTTTAGAATATGACGATAAGTATGAAGTTTTAAATTATCCACTAACAGTGACATTAGAAATGATTAATCGATGTAATTTAAAATGCATCATGTGTTATACGGATCATCATAAAAAAATTAAATCAACTTTAACAACAGAACAGTTAGATAAATTTTTAATAGAATGTAAAAAATTCAAAGTTCCTGCAATCATTATTGGTCTAGGCAGTGAAGTGTTAATGTATAAAGGTATAAAAGATGTTGTTAAAAAAGTTATGGAAGCGAAATTTTTAGATGTAATCTTTAGTACCAATGCAACCCTTCTCAATGAAGAGATGTCAAAGTTTCTAATCGAGTCTGGTGTAACAAGAGTTGTAATTTCTTTAGATGCTGCAAAAAATGAAACATATAAAATAATACGATCAAAAGATGAATTGGAAAAAGTTGAAACTAACGTAAAGCGTTTAGTAGAATTAAAAAAAGAATATAATACTAAATTACCTGTAGTACGTTTATCTTTTGTTGTCCAAAAAGAAAATATTAATGAAATTCAAAAGTTTAAAGAAAAGTGGAGTGATGTAGTAGATTATATTGATATTCAAGAACAAATTGATTTTGAACCAGTTAAAGAAATTGAAAAGTGGGATATAGAAAAAAACTTTGATTTAGGTGAAAAATCAATAATGGATTCTAATTGTTCTTATCCATTTAATTCTTTGCATTTATATGCAGATGGAGAGATAAGGCCATGCTGTAATTTTTATGGTTTAGGTTTACCTCTAGGAAATATAAATGATACAAGTTTAGAAGAGGTATGGAATGGAGAAAAAATAAAAAAAATTAGAGATGGCTTATTACAAAATAGACCTAATAGAGTTTGTAGAGAATGCTTATCGCAAAGATCTAAAAATTATGATTGGGCCGATATAGTTAAAAAATCAAAAAGTTAGAGCTCTATTATCACAAAATAGTTTGGCACTATTAATAAGTCAGTCACTTGCATTCCATTAATTACTCTAGTAGGCAAAGTTTTTTTTTCTTTAACACTGTTAATATTTTTTTTTGTAAAAAAATTGTCTTTTAAATATTTTATTTTTGCATTTGGGTTAATTGAATTTACCAAAGCATTTATATAATCTCTAGAGTGAACATCGTAATATTCGAATGATTTAGGATTTCCTTTTTTATCAAATTCATTCAAAGGTTCAATATTACAATATTTCCACCAATTCTTATTATGGACCATTTGAATTCTATATGATTTATCGTGAATAGGAGTTCTTATTATAATTTTTTTTTTTGTTACTCTTAAAAATTCCTTAAACGGTTTAATCAGCGAGGGTATATGAGTAACAACGTTTGAGCATATTAAAAAATCAAAACTCTTATTTTTAAAAGGTATTTTTTGTGCCCATCCAATCTTAAATTCAGAGTTTGCATCATTTTTCCATACAGATTTTGCACTCATGATATGATGGGAAAAAGGATCAAGACCAGCATAATGAAAGCTCTTATTTAATCTTTTTCTAAATGAGTATAAAAAATGTCCACTTAAGCATCCAACATCAATTAACTTAGAATTATTTTTGATATCTTTTTTCATTAGTTTTGAATAAGCTTTAGCGACTTCCATTTCTTGAATAAGTCCTTTGGCTCTGTCTCTAGATAATTTTAAATATTTATGATTATTTTCACTTACATTTAAACATTGGTTATAAATTTTCTTCATATAAACTTATTTATCAAACGTTAATTCAAAATTATTGTTTTTTTTAATCCAAATCTCTTTATTTCTATGATGATCTATAATTTCTGACAATTCATTCTTTTCAATATCAAGATATTCCAATACATCAATTAAATTTTCATCAGGAAACTCATCGTCATATTTTTTAATGTATTCTTTAGCTTTGTCTAAAGAAATGTGACCATTTTTTAATAATCTTGAAGCATCTCTTAAAGATCTTCCAAATCCAAATTTAACTAATTGCATATAATAATACAAAGGATCTATTTTGTCATCCATGCTATCATAATCTTGAAAAGTTCCAGATATTCTTTTTAAATTATTCTTAAATCCAAATTTTTCCTTCACATATTTATAATTTTCATAAACATCCCAATAAAAAAAATAAGAAAAATAAAATGCATTTATTTTTTTTTTATTTAATAGATCTTCATCTGGATAAATATAGCATTCTATATCTTTTTGATTAACATGTTGATCAACCCAATTAGATGGGTGATCCCCAATTTGGTTTTCTAATACTTCCTCAAGATTTCTAGATCTAAGAGATTCTTTTGATAGAAGTTTACCACCATATTCACTTTCACCATGTTCTGCGTAAAATATTAAATTAATATTCTTTTCTATTGCTATTTTGACTGGCAAAGAGTTGATCCCTGCATCCCAATGAGTTTTTGGATTTCCTCTTTCAATAAAAAATCTTTTACTTAGATATCTTGAAATTTTTTGGTTTGGTGTAAAGAAAATATTATCAAAACCTTGATTTATTAATTTTAAACGATTAATGAAACCAATCTCAGTAGGCATCAATGGAGAAAATGTAACCAATAAAGGGTTCATATTAAATTCAAATTTCAATCTATGAGCAATATATGAACTATCTTTGCCACCACTCCATGGCACAATACAATCATACTCATTATTTTTTGATCTAAATTTATCACAGATATCTTTGAATTCTTTTTTTCTATCATCCCAATTTATTTTTCTTTTTTCAAATTGGTGCAAACATCCATTGCAAATTTGATCTTTGTTAAAACTAACTCTTGGTCTAGAGCTTGGCATTAAACAATTTTTACACGATAAAATTTCTTCCATTTAAGTTCTAACGTAAAAGTTTTTTTCTTTTAAATGAGTTTTAAGATTACTAATACTTTTTTCGGTAAAATGAAAAACATTTGTTAGTGAAGCAGCTGAAACAATATCTATATCAAAAACATTTTCTATGTGTTTCCAATTTCCAGCACCGGATGAAACAATAATTGGTATTTTTACATAACTGTTGATATACTTTATTAGTTCGATGTCATAACCAATCAAAGAACCATCACGTTCAATTGATTGTAAAAAGATTTCACCTGCGTTGTAATCTTGAATAATTTGAAGCCAATTTTCAAGACTATATTCACTTTTGTTTTTTCCATGATTTTTCATAACATAATATTTGTTATTTTCTCTCATAATATCTACACAAATTATTATACATTGTGAGCCAAATTCTCTCGAAGCTTGATCAATAAATTTTGGGCTCTCTAGAGCAGCAGTATTAAGAATTACTCTATCAGCTCCATTTTGTATTAAAAAATTAATATCCTTGATTGTTCTTATGCCGCCACCTACTGAAAAGGGTACAAAAGAGTTTTTAGACAAATTTTTTAATTCATTTAAGAATAATTTTTTCTGATTTTCTATAAAAGTATTTTTTTGTGATATATCGATAAGAATAATTTCATCAACAGAATACATGTCGATGAAGTTTAATGTGTATCTATAGTCAGGGATAAATTTTTTTGATCTAAATAGAACTCCATTATTTAACATTAAGGTTGTTATTATTCTTTTTGGAAGTTTCATAAATTTAAAAATAGATTTTTTAAAAATTTTAATCCAACATCTTGGCTCTTTTCTGGATGTGGTTGTATGCCATAAATATTATCTCTAGTACCCGACGATATAAATTCATTACCATATAAAGTTTTAGATAATATTTTAAAATTCGGATCAGTATTTTTTTTTATACAATAGCTATGATTAAAATATAAAAAATCATTATTTCTAATTTTTTTCATAGTTTTACTTTGGTTGTCTATAAAAGAGAGAGTATTCCAACCAGTATGTGGTAATCTTAAATTTTGAGCCATTAATTTTTCTACACTGAGATTTAACCAACCTAATCCTTGAATGGAGTTGTCAAATTCACTACTGCTTTTGCACATTAAATGGAAACCCAAACATATTCCAAGAATTTTCTTTTTTTTCAATAGAACTTCTTTGTTTAATATTTCAATTAAATTAAATTTTTTCAATTGAGACATTCCTTTCTCAAAACTTCCAACTCCTGGTAAAATTAAAAAATCACTATTATTAATTATATCTAATTCTCTGCTAATTTTGTTTTCAATATTTATTTTGTTCAAAGCATTTTGGAGAGACATCACGTTTCCAAGTTCATAATCAATTATACAAATTTTAGGCATAACTATCTAAAAAAAGTTTAATATTAATAAGATTAAATGAAAACTTATTTTCACTATTTAGATTTTTAGTTTTTTTTAAAAATTTTTCTAATTTTTTAAAATCAAATAAATCAACTAATAATTTGTTCTCTTTTAAAAATAAACTTAAATCAAAAGAGTTACTTAAAGCATTATTTAAATTGCTATTGAAACCAATTTTTTTTCGAAACAGCCTCACATCATCAATCAAATAATCTTTTGTAGCTTCTCTTAAAATGAATTTACCAAACCCATTATTGATTAAAAAGTTAGAATTAATATTAAAAGAATTTTTTACAAGTTCTGTGTCTAGAAAAGGCGATCTATTCTCTACAGAGTTCATCATGCTATTCATATCATCCTCGTATAAAATTGGTGGTACTGACTCATGAAAAAGTTCATTTAACATTCTGTTTCTTAATAAGGAATTAGAATAATTTTTTTCATTAAATATTTCGTCTGTTGGTTTATTTAAAAATTTATTAAATTCTGTAGCTCTATAATTTATATGGTTTCGGTAATTTTTATTATTTATATAAAGATTATATTTTTTAAGAATGGGATTTCTTATTAATGGTTTAATATATTTTTTCCAATATTTTAAGTTTTTATCAAATAATTTTTTATCCTTTTTAATTTCATAGAGATGTAAAAGAAAATGATCATAATAGCCTGTAAATAATTCATCTGCCCCTGTTCCAGATAAAATTACTTTATATCCATCTTTAGAAGCTTCGTTAGATATTTCTTGATGATTGTAGTAGGAAAAAGTAGAAACTGGAGAACCCCTATAATTAATTTGTTTTTTTAAATTTTCGATAAAATTTTTATTTTTGTTTATAAAAATTTTTTTTAACTTGATACCGTTATCTTTTTTAATTAAGTCAATTTTTTTTTCCTCATTGTATCTTTGGTCTTTATCTATAATAGAATAGCATTTTACATTTTTATTAAATTTTTTTTTTGCAATAGATACTATTGATCCTGAGTCTATTCCACCACTTAAACAAAAAGCAAGTGGCACATCTGAAATTAGTCTTTTTTTCACAGACTCTTCTAAAAGGTATTTTGTTTTTTCTATTTGTTCATTGATATTTATATTAATGTTTTGATTTTGATTATGAATATTTCTGTTAAAAAAAGATTTTTTTGTTAAAGAAAAATTTTGTAGAGAAATTGTTAAGTTTGAGCCTGGATCTAAATAATTTATTTTTTTAAAAAAAGTTTGATTGTTTTTAAACAAAAATTTGTATCCATTTATTAAATAAGACTTAATTTTATTGAAATTAATTTCAACTTTATTTTTATCGATTAAGCCTAAAATATAATTTATTTCAGATCCAAAGATAAAATTTTTTTGATCAAAAAAATAAATTAATGGCTTTTCCCCAAATCTATCTCTTGATAAAAAGATAATATTTTTTTTTTTATCAAAAACTGCAAATGACCACATGCCCTCAAATTTGTTAACACATGACTCTCCCCATTTATGATAAGATTTTAATACTACCTCAGTATCGGAATTAGTTAAAAATTTGTAACCATAACTTTTTAGAATTTCTTTAAGTGAATTAAAATTGTAAATTTCACCATTATAAAACAAAGTTAAATTTTGAAAATTCAATGGTTGATTAGAACGAACATGTAAATCTAAAATATTTAATCTTGAAACAAACATGTGAGCTTTAACTTTGTTAGAATTAAAAACTTTAAAATTTTGAGAGTCCGGACCCCTTGATTTCATCAGGTTTAAAATTTTTTTTATTGGAACAAATTTATCTTTATCTTTAGAAACAATTCCAGCAATCCCACACATAATATTATAATTTAATTTACAATAAGTTTACATTTGTTATAAACATTCGCTTAACATTCTCAACTAGTGAAAAAAAAATTATTTTATTCTACCAGAAAATTGACTGGTATTTACAGAATCATTGTGCCAGCATGTAAATTTCATCATGAAAAAAAAAATATTGAAAAAACAGTTTTATTTTTTCAAAATTATAAGTCTGAAATTTTATCATTGAAAGTATTAACTTTTATTTTAAAAACTATTTTTAACACTGATTACTTATCTAACAAAAATATATTAAATTTAAAATATAAAGGTATAAGTATTGGTAGGCATACTTTGTCTATGACTTTCCGAAATCCAAGAGCCTATAGTAATATTTTACTTCAAAAATTCCTAATCTTAATAAATCTAATTAAATCATACAACCTTATTTATAAATCTGAGAAAATTTGTAAAAATATTTCAGGAGCTTTCATTGATCACGCAGAAAATGTAAACGGTGTTGTTTTACAAGTTTTATTAAAAAAAAAAATAAGAATTTATCAAAATGTTTTTCCTGTTGGTTTTTTTTCATTTGAGTCCGACTCAAAGAAAGTACTTTCTTATGAAAAATTATTTCAATTTAAAAAAACTAAAAAAAAAATTTCAAAATACACTAAGAATAAATCGATTAATAAATTAAAAAATTTTTCTTTAAGTCCAAAAATGCCATATATACTTGGTACAAAATATAAGAAATTATTTTTAAAAGATACTAATTTTGATTATTTAGTTTATTGCCATTCTTTTACAGATGCACAATTGCATTTTGGTGTTGATGGGTTTTATAATCAGAAAGATTGGCTTGAGTACACTTTAAAAGAATTAAACAGATTAAAAAAAAAAGTCTTAGTAAAAAGCCATCCAAATTTTTATGCTAAAGGATATTTAGCTGGCGCAGCTTATTATGATAAAAAAATTTATGATACAATTAGATTAAAGTATAATGAAAATAAAAATATTGTTTTTTTAAATAATCCAATTAAAAATTTTGAATTATTAAAACTTTTAGACTCAAAACGAACTATAGTGGTAGGACACCATACAACTGCATTACTTGAAGCATTAGCATTTGATTTTAAATGTATTTCTTCTAAATCTACTTTTTGGGACAGTAGTTTAAAATTAACAAATTTATTTAGTAATCGATCAAATTATTTAACTCTTTTAAAAAAGAATATTATAAATTTGAACAGTCATAACAAAAATCATCTTGCAGAAATAAGCTTTAAACTTTTTTTCAATAAAAATGGATATTTTGGCGAAAATTATATTGCTGATTTTTTAGCAAGTAAAATGAATATTGATAGATTGAAATTAACTAAAAACCCAGACAAAGCATTTAAAAATGCAAATTTACATTCAAATAAATTAAATAAAATTGCAGAGGAGCTATCTAATTTTATACAAGAAATTAATTTTTCCTAAAATTTTTTTACTGATCTTTTCTGTAGAGATTGAAAAATTATTAGTTACTTTTATGTGAGGTTTTATTGGATACTCGGGTTTTATATCAACACCAACTAAATTCTTCTTTTTTTTAAAGTATAAATTTTTTTTTTTATTTTTAATTATATTATTAATATTACAGTGAATAAAAATCTCACAATAATTTTCAATATTTTTTTTATTTAACTTATGTATCTTTTTAAATAGTGCAACAGTAGCTATAATTACGTTAATATTTTGATTTGAAATTTGTTTTACAAGATTACAGTAAACTTTCGCGTATTCATATCTTCTATTTTTATTATATTCTTTAAATTTAAGAATCTTTCTCAAATCATCACCACTAAATAATACAGTTTTTCCAAAACTTTTTTCAATTGGTTTTTTTATTTTTTTTGCGATAGTAGTTTTTCCGCTACCTGGTAGCCCTGTTATCCAAAAAACTACACCCTTATTTTTATTTTTTTTTTTCATTTTCTTTTTAAGATGATTCTTCCTAAAACAGGATTATCATCTTTATATTTTGCCAATCCTTTTTTTTCAAATTTGTATAATATTTTAAAGTTTTTTAATTTATTTAAAGTTTTAATAAAATCGTCAAATTCTATAAATCTTCTATAATGATTTGTGAGCCTTTCATATTTACTTAGGATTTTACCTCTTTTAAACAATTGATCTTTTGTAGTCCTAAACTCAAAAAAAACAATTGAATTTTTTTTTGTAATTTTTGATAAATTTTTTAAAAGTTTGTTTTCTATTTTCTTAGAAATGGCATGAATTACAAATCTTAAATATACATAATCAAATTTTTCAAGGTTTTCAAATTTTTTTGAAAAAATATTAATATTTAAAAAATTTATATTTTTAATTTTTTTTTTTACTAGTATTTTTTTATTATTTTTTACAGCTATTTTTGATTTTTCAATCCCAACAACGCTGAGCCCTTTTCTGTTAAAATAAAAAGTATCACGACCATTGCCACATCCAATATCAAGAAGAGTTTTATTTTTTTTCAGTCTTTTTACAATAAATTTTGCAAATGAACTTGGCTTTGAAATTTTAATTTTTTTTTGATAAAAATTATCCCAATAATAGATTTTCATTAAAAATGTAATTATATATGTTTTGTAATTTAATTATTTAACGCAATGTTTAATAAAATAAGTAGAACAATTCAATCAATTTTAATTCTGAATTTAAAAATAATTAAATTTAAAATTTTTGAACCAAAAAAAAAAATTTTAATATTTTTTCATCCAAAAAAAAATTTAACCAATATTTCTATTGATTATATTCAATTTTTGTTAGCAGATATTAAAAATACGAATGTAGTTAATTGTATTGGACATGTAGATGATAAGTTGAAAGAAAAAAAATTTTTTTTTATTAGTCAGAAATTTTTAAAATATATTCTCTTTGTTGATTATTTTTTTTGTACTTATGTTACTGACAACTTTCCTTTTAGGTGTATCAAAATATATATGCATCATGATATATATGATACTCCAGTAGTAAATAACGATTTACAGAATGAATTTTTGCTAAGATTGAATAAGTATGACTATTTATTGTTACCTAATGAAATTTCAAAAAAATATTTTAGAAAGTTATATTCTGATAATAAAATAAAAGAAAAATTTAGATATTTTGTATCTGGTTACCTTAAATTACAATATTTAAAAAAATTAAATAAAAAAAACCAAAAAGATAAGATTATAATTGCTCCAACAAATATTTATTCATTTAATGGTTTAACCATTTTTCCATTTATAAAAAAAATAATTTTTTTTCTATTATCTACTACCAAATATTTAATAGTCTTAAGACCACACCCATCTAATAGAGAGGATCCAAAATTTTTAAAATTGAAAAAATTATTTCAAAATAATCAAAGATTTAAATATGATGTCACAGAAAATTATCATAAAAATTATTCAGAATCGATTTTCATGATAACTGATTTATCTGGTACAGCATATACATATTGTTTTTTAACAAAAAAACCTGTTATTTTTTTTAATGATAGAAATTTGTTAGAAAAAAACTTTTTTTTAAATCTTAATTATTTTAAGGATATTAAAAAAATTGGTTTTGAAGCAAAAAGTTTTAATGAACTTAAAATTATAATTCAAAATATTAATAAGTATAGTTTTATTAAAAAACTTAGTATTAAAAGATTAGAAAACCAGAGATTCACAAAACTTAATTCTAAAAAAATTATTTTAGAGTTTCTAAATAATTGTTAATCCACCATCTGCCACAATATTGTGTCCATTAATATAATTATCTCCATCAACTAAAAAAATGAAACTTTTACAAATTTCATCTTCTTGAGCTAATCTTTTCATTGGGACATTTTTAGAATATTTTTTTTGAAATTTTTTATTCTGCTTTTTTTTATTACTGACACCACCAGGAGAAATACAATTCACTGTAATGTTATATTTGGATAAATAATTAGCAAAATATTTTGTTAAATGTATAACTCCTGCTTTTGTTGCACCATATATCTCAGATGATTTTCTATCATTTTTAGAATAAATTCCAAAGTTAGGCGAAACAATTCCATATATTGAACCTATATTAATGATTTTACCTTTTTTTTGTTTTTTAAAAAAAAAGTTAAAACAATGTTTTGTAAATAAAATTACAGAAGTAAGATTTACATTTACAGACTTTTGCAATTCAAAAATATTTCTTTTTTCAAAGTTTGTAAAAACTTGATAAGCAGCATTATTAACTAAAAGATCTATATTTTGATAGTTCTTAATTGTTTTAAAAAATTTTTCTATTTCACTATGCTTAGATATATCTACTTTATAATATTCTATAGATTTATTATTAGATTTTTTTTTTATATCAATTCCTATTACATGATATTTTTTCATGATTAAAGTTTTTATAAAAATTTTTCCTAGTTGACCTTCGCTACCTGTTACAATTGCAATTTTACTTTTTGTCATAATTCAAAATTTTATCTTTTTTCAGAGCAGGTTTCCACCCATCATATCTACCAATTTTTTTTTGGTACTCAACTAATTTAGGATTTTTTTTAATGAATTTTACTATTTGGTTGGTATTACATGTGAGTACTTTTTTACCAAAAAAATCAATTATGTTTGTTATTAATTTATAATCATTTTTATAATCTAAAGAATATCTAATTTTTGAAAAATCATTTTTATTCTTTAATTTGAAAGTTTTGAAAAAACTACTTTTCCATATATAAAAAGTAACGTGCTCCTTTTCTGATGAAAGTTTAGAATTTTTAAAAGCACTTTCCAAAGCTCGGAATGAAAATATTTCTACATCACTACCATCAGGAAAACGGCTTGGAGGAGGAACTGAGTTTGAAACAAAATCATACTTTTTTTTGTTATAAATTTTAATTAATTTTTGTATGATCTTAATATCTATTAATGGGCAATCTGAGGTAAGTCGTATAATCTTTTTAAGTTTAAACTTTTTTGCCGCAAGATAATACCTTGATAGGACATTTTTTTCTGAGCCTATGAAATAAGATATGTTATTAGATTTACAAAATTTAATGATTTTTTTGTCTTTTTTGTTTTTACTTGTAGCAACTATGATCGGTTTTAACTCTTTTAACTTTTTTAAACGTAAAATCATTAATTTAAGCATTTCAATATTATTATGCTTAAATAACACTTTACCCGGCAGTCTTTTGGATCCCATCCTGGCCTGAATTATTACTGGGAAAAACATTTTTTTGACAAAATTAAGTAATTAGTAAGAATTGTATTTATATGAAAAATAAACAAAAATCTCAAATTAATTATGTTTTAAAAAATTTTAAAAAATCAAAAAAAAAAACATGTTTTTTTTTTGGTAATACTTCTAAAATTGAACAAAGTGATTTTTATTTATCTGAGATAAGAGAAAGTAGTAAATTTATTTATGTTGTAGGAATATTTTTTAATAACAAAAGTGTTAGAAAAGTAGCAAAAATTATAGATGGTAAAGTTGATTTTGTTTTAGTTGATACTGAAAAAAAAGCAATTTCCTTAAAAAATAAAGAAATAGTTAATATTGAAAAGGTCATAAAACAGAATGTACTAAAGTCAAAAATATATACTTATAAAGGAAATGATTTAACTGTCCAAGCTAGTGATACATTTCTAAATAACTATTTTTTAAAAGATATAAGAGGTCTTGGAGGAAAAAAAATACTTATATTAGGAAGTGGAAATATTGGAAGCAAGTTAGGTTTAAAACTAGTTGAAAGTGGTGCAGAGGTATTTCTACATAGACGTGACTCAAAAAAATTAAAAAAAATTGTAGAGACAATTAATCTATTATTACCTAAAGGCACTGAAGCAAAATCAAAATTATATAATTTTAAAATGAATTTAAGATCCTTTGATGTAATTATCGGTGCTACAAATGGTCGACCTGTTTTAGGTTTGAGAGAAGTAAATGAAATAAACTCCAAATCAATAATATTGGACATTGGAAAAGGAATTTTAAACACTATTGGAATGAAAAATGCATTGCTTAAAAAACTTAAGATGTATAGGTTAGATATATCTCCTGCATATAATGCTTATTTAGAAAATGTTTCCTCAACTAATAAAATGTCTAACTTGTTTCAAAAAAATTTTAAGAGTTTTAAAAAATTCAAACTTATTAAAAGAGGAGTTTTAGGTGATAAGGATCATATTATTGTTGATAATGTTGTAAAACCAAAAAAAATTTTTGGTATCACTGATGGTTTCGGTGGAATGAAAGAAATAGATATAAAAAAAATGAATAAAATAAAAAATAAGATATTAAACAGATAATGAAAAAAAAAGCCATAATTCTAGGAGCTGGTCCAGTTGGTTTAATCTCAGGCTGGTTATTGTCTTCTAAGGGATGGGATGTAAAATTATTTGAGGCTAAATCTTTAGTAGGAGGTATGTGTAGGTCTTGGAAATGGGATGATTTTATTGTTGATACGGGTCCGCATATATTTCATACACCAGACAAAAAACTTTGGAATTTTTGGAAAAAAGAATTCGGCAGTTTACTTCATAGTGGAAAGTATTGGTCAAAGAATACTCACAATGATGATTTTCATAAATTATATGATTATCCACTTTCTATTGAAAGTTTAAATAACTACGATGATAAATTAAAAAATAAGATTTTGAAAGAACTTAAAAATCTGAAAACAACAAATAAATCTTTTACCAAAAATTTCAAAGAACATATAACTGCGCAAGTAGGCCCAACTTTAACTGAAATGTTTTTTTCAAATTATCCTCAAAAAGTTTGGGGCGTAAAAACAGAAAATATAACTTCAGAATGGGCCCCTAAAAGAATCAAGTTTAGAAGAAAAATTGAACCCTTTTTTTCAGGAGAATATACAGCTGTTGGAAAATATGGGACAGGGTCAATTTATAATTTAATTAAAGATAAAATCTTAGAAAATGGAGGGAAAATTTTCTTAAATCACGCTGTAAAAAATTTTAGAAAAAGCAATTTTGAAATCAAAGAAATAATTTTTAATAATTCAAAAAAATTAAGTATAAATAATAATGATACGATTATTTCAAGTTTGCCAATAACATATACTTCCAAATTATTAGGAGCTAAATCTAAGCTAAAATTTAGAGGTGTTAGAAGTGTGTTCGTTTCATTAAAAAAATCAAGAGTATTACATAAAAACTGTCATTGGATATATTATTCTTCAAAGAACATAATTTTTAATCGAGTTTCAGAACATAAGTTAATGTCAAAATTTGTTTCTCCTTCAAACAAGACATATTTAACTTGCGAAATTTCTTATTCAAAAAATGATTATGTAGATAGTTTGGATTTTAAAAAAATTAGTGAGATTGTTTGTCAAGATTTAGTGAAAGTTGGATTAATTAAAAAAGACGAAATTCTTAATATTTCAGAGAACAAAGAAAATTTTGTTTATCCTGTTCAATTTACAGATTATAAATATGAGCTTTCCAAAGCTATTTCTGTTGTCGAAAAATTTAATAACTTATTTTCACTAGGCACTGGAGGTGAATTTAATTATTCTGATAGTCAAATTATTTTTCATAAAGTTATGGATTTAGTAAAAAATTTGGACTCAAAGGAATCGATAGAAAATCAAGTTATTAAAGATTATAATAATATCGTGTTAAACGAAAAGGTAAAATTAGGAAAATACATCGTTGGTGATAAAGAACCAGTATATGTTATTGCTGAAGCAGGTTTAAATCATAATGGAGATTATAAATTAGGTATAAAACTAATAGATGAAGCAAAAAAAATTGGTTGCAATGCAATTAAATTTCAAAGTTTTAATCCTTCAGAAAGAGTTTCTAAAGAAGTGAAGAGTGTTAAATATTCTGAAAAAGCTGATGGATTACAAGAAGATATATTCGAAATGTTTTCGAGATTATCTTTAAGTCAATCTGATACTAAAAAATTGTTTAATTATGCAAAAAATAAAAAAATTGATATTTTCTCTACGCCATTTGATATCAAAAGTGTCAATTATTTAGAAAAACTTGGAGTAAAATTTTACAAATTAGCATCAGTTGATTTAGTAAATATTCCACTTATAAAAAAAATAGGAAATACGCAAAAACCTCTAATTATGTCTACGGGGATGTCAAATTTAGGAGTTATTGAGGATGCTGTTGAGGCATTTAAAAAAACAGGTAACAATAATTTAATTCTTTTGCATTGCCTCTCAAGTTATCCAGCTAATGAAAAAGAGATGAACCTTAATGCAATAAAAACTCTTAAAAGAACTTTTAATATTCCTGTTGGATTATCTGATCATTACCCAGGTATTGACATGTCGTTGATGTCTATAGGCTTAGGTGCCAATATTATTGAAAGACACTTTACTTTAGATAAATCCCTTGAAGGTCCTGATCATATTTTGTCTAGTGAACCTGAAGAACTCAAACAATTAATTAAAATTGCATCACAGTCTAATCTGATTTTAGGGGATGGGCAAAAAAGAATACAGCCCAGTGAATACTTAGTTATTAATACTCAAAGAAAAAGTTTATATGCTGCAAAAAATTTGAAAGTTGGGGACAAACTGTCTTTAAATAAAATTATTGTAAAAGGACCTGGTGGAGGTATATTGCCAAAATATATTTCCTTAATCGAAAATAGAATAATTAGAAAACCAATTAAAAAGGATCATCCTATTACTTGGGAAAATATTTAATCTGATGTATAAAAGAACAAATTCACTTGGTGACATTCATGAAAAAACAATAAAGTTATTAGATAATCAAAAAAAAATTGATGAGTATATCAAATATAGAAAAGAATTTGATGATGCATCTAATTTTAAGGAAATTCAAAAATATCCAATACATATTGATATAGAGGTAGATAATTTTTGTAATTTTGCTTGCACCTTCTGTCCTATTGGGCAAAAAGACAATGAACTACATAAATATTATAAAGATTTAAAATCTTTAGATATAGAAAAAGTTTTCAGTATACTAGATGAAGCAAAAAAAATAGGTGTAAAATCAGTTCAGTTTAGTTTGGTAAATGAGCCTTTAACAAATAAGAATATTTTTAAATTTATTGAATACGCAAATAAATTAAATTTTTCAGATATTTTTTTTGTTACAAATGGTTATTTGCTAAATGAAAAAAATTCACAAAAAATTTTAGAGTCGGGATTATCAAAAATTCAAATATCCTTAGATGCTTTTAGTGAAAAAACATACTCAGAAAGAAAATTAAAAAATTTTAAGCCAGCAAACTATAATAAAACCATTTCTAATGTATTAAAATTTATTGAATTAAAAAAAAAATTAAAAAAATCTTTTCCTTTAATTAGAGTAAGTTTTATTGAGCTAAGTACAAATAAACATGAATTTCTAGATTTTAAAAATTTTTGGAAATCAAAAGTCGATGCAATCAATTATCAAAAATTAGTTGATTATAGTAAAAAAAATAAAATTTCAAAACAAGTAGATGAAATGAGCTGTAATATGCCTATGTTTAGGTTGGCAATTAAATCAGATGGAAATGTAAAGCCTTGTTGTGTAGGTTTTGGAGAAAAAATTAATCTAGGCAACATTTATGAAAGCACATTGAGTGATATTTGGAACTCAAAATTTATGAGAGATTTGCAAAAAATTCATATCGAGAAAAAAGCTTATAAAAACAAAATTTGTAAAGAGTGTTTAAAAAATACAAATGGATAATCAATTTAGCACAAGCAAAAAATATATAGATCAAGTACTGAGAGATAAATTTAGAACTTCAAGAAACAAAAATTTCAACACTCGCGTAATAAAATTATTTTGTCAAAAAATCGGTGTTAAATATGGTATTACAGTTAATAGTGGTACATCTGGCTTACACAGCGCATTATTATCATTAAATTTAAATAAAAATGATGAAGTTTTAATGCCCGCAATAACTATGTCAGCAGTTGCTTACTCAATTATTTTGTCTGGAGCTAAGCCAGTTTTTGTAGATATAGATAAAGACACTTTGAATATAGATATAAAAGATTTACAAAAAAAAATTTCAAATAAAACCAAGGCATTAATCTGTGTTGCTTTATTTGGACTGATGCCAAATTATGGCTTAATAAAAAAAATAATTAAAAAATCAAAAAAAAAAATATTTATAATTGAAGATAACGCCGAATGTATGATTGGTAAATATGGGAAAAAATTTGCAGGTAATCATGGTGATTTTGCAATGTTCAGTTTCCAAGCATCTAAAACCATTTCATCTGGTGAAGGAGGAATAATTGTAACAAACAACAAGAAACTATGGAACAATGCTAAATTAGCAAGTAACTTAGGTTATAAATCTAGAAATTTAAACTATATCAATTTAAGAAAAAAATTAAGTGGAACAAATTTCTCAAGACATGTTTCGTTAGGTTTTAATTATAGATTGTCCGAATTAAATGCTGCATTAATATATGGACAACTAAAACAACTTAAAAATATATTACTCAAAAGGAAAACTAATGCAGAAAAATTCTTAAAAGTAATTAAAAAATATCAAGATATCATTTTTACCCAAAAAATTGATAAAAATATTTCACATGCGTTTTGGACAGTACCAATTGTATTTAAAAATTATGAAAATTTAAAAAAATTTGAAAAACTTTGGTTTAGACATAGGGGAGATTTTTATTATGGGTGTTGGAAAATTCCTTACCAAGAGGATTTTTTTAAAAAATTAGGAATTTCATACAATAAATGTCATACAGCAGAGTCAATTCAAAGGAGAACTATTCAATTAAATACAAATTATGATAAAAAAAGTGAGTTAAAAAAGCAGCTTAATATTCTTAATAAAGTTTTAAAAAAATTAAAAACGTAATTTGTTAATTTCTTTTGAGATCACCTTTGCAGCTGAAGCTTTAGAAACAAATACTTTTTTTTGAATAAAAAATTTTTTGTAATTTTTTTTAGCAATTAATATATTTTTAAGTAATTTATTTTTCTTAATCTCTTTATTTTCAAAAAAATATTTTTTTTCGTCTAGATTGTAGTTAACAAGATTTATTTGTTTAGAATATAATTTTGACCTAAAATACATCCAATTTCCCATAAGTTTTGTTTGAATGTTGATAATCTTTTTATTTAATAAAAAAGCTGGAATAATAGCGCTAGAGTCAAAAAATAAAATTATTTCTGAATTAAAAATTAATTCAGGAGTTTTATATTTAAATACTTTAAATTTTTTGTAAATAGATTTTAATTTAATTAAGTTCGATTTTGGATGAATAGCTATATATATTTGTTTCTTGAATATTTTTTGTAATTCACTCAAGTAGTCAATTAAGGTTTTGTGATAAAAATTTATTTCTTTTCTTTTTATAATACCTTCTCTTACTACAGCGTCAGGATGATTAATTGGTGTGTCAACTAAAAGTATACTGCCCTTTTTTTTAAATTCTTCATTTTTAGCAAATTCAAAATCTCTATTGTTAATTAAGACCTTTTTTAAAGTATGTTTTAGATTCATTGCATTTAAAAATGAAATAATTAAAGGCTGGTGATATTTTTTATTTTCACATTGAAAATCTATACTTGTTTTCTTTAGCAAATTCATTCTCTTTAAAAAATTGATTAAAAATTTGAAAAATTTTTTTTTAAAATCAATTAAAATATATTTTACTGAAAAATTATTGAAATTATCATCTAGTTCAGTTCCAAGGTCAGCGATATTATTTATTTTAATAAAGTGGATATCCTTTAAATTTAAACAATAATAGACATATAAAGATTTAAATGAATTATCTAAATAATCTATCACAACATATTTATGATTTTTGAAAATTTTTTTTATACTTGTTTTATTAAGGGAGCTGTATTTTTCAAAATTTAAATCTCTATATTTGAAATTTTTTTTATTTATATTTGAGTTGTTTTCATCAAAATCGTCAACATTTATCAACTTAATATAGCCATAATTATCTGTTAATTTTTTATATAATTCATAATTATTGTAAATAAGAAAATTTGTAAATTTTGATTTATAAAGTATACAAAGTTTAATTTTATTCATTTATTTTAAAAGAGTTAAAATTAATATAATAATTTTTATATTTTCTAAATAATGAAATTCAAAAAAATTATAAATATATTAGATAAAAGAGAGAGAAAAAAATTATTCTTAATTACTATTCTTTTATCAATTTCTATAATTATTGAGCTTATAGGTATTGGAATGATTTTTCCGATTTTAGAGCTATTTACAGTAAATAATTCAAATTTTTTAACAAAGATATTTTCTTATTTTGATCATTTTAAAATCATTGATGATCAATTAAGTATGATAAAATTCTCATTACTCCTTTTGGTAATTATTTACCTTTTTAAATTACTTTCTTTGACTTTTATAACATACATAAAAAATAAATTCTTTTCAGACTTGTGCAGTGATTTGTCTGCAAAATTATTCAGACGTTATTTAAACCAAGATTACAGGTTCTTTTTGAATAAAAACTCCTCTGAACTTGTTAGAAATATTACAGGAGAGACAAGCTTATTTTGTTTTGGTGTCATATCGTCACTTTCAGTCTTATTTAATGAAATAATTTTACTGTTATGTATATCTTTTCTTTTATTGTACGTTGAGCCAATAGGTGCGCTAATTATTTTCATCATTTTTTCTTTTTTTTCAATTTTCTATCTCATGCTAACAAAAAAAAAATTGAATGAGTGGGGTGAGACACGTCAAATGCATGACACAAAAAGATATCAACATTTATTTCAAGGATTTGGAAGTATTAAAGAAATTATTTTGCTTAAAAATTCAAAATTTTTTTCAGATAAATTTGATTTTGATAACAGAAAAAGTTTTGAAATGTTAATGTTATCAAATACTTTAAATCAGTTTCCTAGATTAGGTTTAGAGTTTTTAACAATAATTATTTTTACTATTGGATCATATATACTTATATATAATGAAAAAAATTTTATAGATACCATACCTACACTAGGTTTATTTGTTGTATCAGCATTTAGATTACTACCTTCTTTAAGTAAAATTATCTCATCTCTTCAAACATTTAAATATAATAGAGCTGCAATTGATACACTTAATGAACAATTCGACAAATTAAAACCAATTAAAATTGATAAAAAAAATTATTCAAAAATCAATTTTAATAAAATTTCAATAGAAAACCTTAAATTTCAGTATGGGGATAAAGAAAATTATTTAATCGATAATCTGAATTTTGAAATAAAAAAAAATAATATTATTGGAATATCAGGAAGATCGGGTTCAGGAAAAAGCACACTAGTAAACCTTATAACAGGTTTACTAAAACCCTCATCTGGAATAATAAAAGTTGATGATAAAAATATAAACATTTTTTTAGATAATTGGCAAAAAAATATTGGTTACGTTTCACAGAATGTTTTTTTATTAGATGACACAATCAAAAATAATATTGCGCTAGGCGTTGATGAAGAAAATTTTGACAAAAACTTGTTTGAGAAGTGTTTAAAAGATACGAGTTTAGAGGGATTTGTAAATGATTTACTTGAAAAAGAAAATACTTTTATTGGTGAAAATGGAACAAGAATATCTGGCGGTCAAAAACAAAGAATTGGTATAGCTAGAGCATTATACTTTAAACCCTCATTATTGATATTTGATGAATCTACGAATGCTCTTGATGAGCAAACAGAAAAACAAATTATACAAACCATTAAAAATTTGGGGAAATATATAACAATAATTTTAATTTCTCATAAAGTAGAGTTATTAGATATATGTGATAAGAAGATTAAAATATAAAATCTACAAATGACAAATGAAAAAAATTAAACAAATCGAACCTTATTTTGATAGCTCTGAATTACTTTCAGTAAATAAAACTTTAAAATCTACATTTATTACAGAAGGGAAAAAAACAGAATTATTTGAAAATATTATAAAAAAAAAAATAAATTCAAAATATGTTGTTTCAATCAACAATTGGACATTAGGGCTTTACTGTTGTGCTAGAGTATTAAACTTAAAAAAAGATGACGAGATAATAGTCCCAAATTTAACTTTTGTTTCGTGTGTAACCTCAATGTTAATGGCAAATTTAAAAGTAAAATTGTGTGAAATAAAACCTGAAAATTATTCATTAGATTTAACTCATGCAAAAAAATTAATTTCAAAAAAAACTAAGGCAATAATGATTGTGCATCTTTTTGGAGAATGTTCAAATATTACTGAAATTATGAATTTTGCTAAGAAAAATAATTTAATGGTAATCGAAGATGCTGCTCAGTCTTTTTGTGGAAAATATAAAAACAAATATTTAGGTACGTTTGGCGATGTTGGTGGTTTTTCATTTTATGGAAATAAAACAATTACAACAGGTGAAGGTGGCTTAGCAACATGTTCCAATATCAAATATTACTAAAAATTTAAGATGCTGAAAAATTATGGACGTTTAGAAAAAGGAATTTATAAACATGAAACCATAGGATACAATTTTAAATTTAATGACGTTGCAGCAACTATTGGCATAGCTCAATTAGCAAAACTTAAAATGATTTTAAAGAAAAAAAAATTTATTGATAATTTCTATCGAAAAAATTTGATTAATTTAAAACAGATTAAATTCAGCAAAAAAAATAAAAATGCTGACCCCATATATTGGTTTACTGCCATTCAAGTAAAAAATAAATATGCATTAAAGAAATTTCTGGATACTAAAAATATAGAAACACGAGATTTTTTTTATCCTATGCATTTGCAAAAATGTTTTAAAAAAGATAAAAATGTTATTAAAAAAGATTCAAATTTTAAGATTTCTATTAATTTATATAAAAATGGAATCTGTTTACCTTCCTCTGTAAATCTTAAAAAAAAACAACTTGTATACATTATTGATCAAATAAAGAATTTCTATGAGAGTAGGAATTGATATTTCTTTTTTAAATACATTAAAAGAAAAACAAGGTGTCCACAGGTATGCCTTAGGATTTATAAGAGAGATTACAAAAGATAATAAAAAAAGATTTCAAATTTATACAAATTCGAAAACGTATAATGAAACTAAGAAAAAATTTAAGAATAAAAATATAGATATTATTTTATTAGAAAATAATTATTTAATTTTAAAAAAATTTCAAAAATTAATATTAGTTTTACTTTCATTTTTTGGTATTTTTTTTTATAAATTTAATTCATTTTTCACAAATATCTTAAACAAAAAAAATAAATCTATAATAGAAAAAAATTCAGATTGTATTATTTTTTTGAACACTCATGAAGTAAATTATAATTTAAAAATTAAAAAGATAATTAACTTTCATGATTTATTACATGAGAGATTTCCATATTTTTTTTCTTATAGTAATTTAATTGAAAGAAAATATTTATATTATAACTCAGCTAAATATAGCGATATAGTTTTGGCAAGCTCAGAATACATGAAAAAAGAATTTTTAAGATATTTTAATTTTTTAAAAAAAAAAATATCTTAATAGTACGTGAAGGTTTTGATAAGAAGAGTTTTAGAAATACATCGAAAATAATTTTAAAAAAGAAAACTAATTACTTCTTTTATCCAGCACAATTATGGCCTCATAAGAATCATTTATATTTATTTAAATCTCTAAAAAAAATGATTAAGATAAATAAAAATATCAAAATTTATTTTTGTGGTTCGAAAAAAAAATATTCTTTTAAAATATTTGACTACATCAAACTTAATAGACTAGAAAAAAATATTATATATTTAGGAAATATTTCACAAAAAAAACTTGAATATTACTATATGCATTGTTTAGCCGTTATACTTCCGTCAATTTATGAGTCCAGTAGCTTAGTAGCCTTGGAAGCTATTAACTACAAAAAACCAATAATCTCTGCAGATATTCCTCCTATGAATGAACTAAATAAAATATTTAGGATAAATATATTCAATTTAAGAAATGAAAAAACTTTACATAGAATAATTAATAGTTTTGTTAAAAACAAAAAAAAATTTATTTCTGATGCAAATTGGAATTACAAAAATTTGGAAAAAAATTCTTGGAAATATACATTAGCGCCTGTAAAAAAGTTGCTTAATTCTGATTTTAAAAAGATAATTTAATCTTTTAATAATTTTATTAATTGTAATGAGAATGATAAATAATTTATTTTGTTTATGTTTAAGTCTTATTTTGTTCTCCTCAATTATATGATTAACAAAACCAAATTTACTTGAAAAACCACCACTAGACACTTTTCCAATAAGCTCATTATTCATCGTGGCTTTACCTTTCATTTTTTCTTTAACCACCATTCTATAGAATAAATCATAATCAGCTGAACAAACAAATTTTTCATCATAAGATCCTAAAATATTCTGTGATTTCTTTTTAATAAAAAATCCTGTTGAGTGACATGTTGCGAAATCAAAATTATATTTAATTTTTTCTTGATCAAAACCACACTTTAAAATTGTTTCATCCAAATATTTTCTTTCAACTGTCCCAAATACAAAATCAATATCATGATTGATTTCAAAATAATTATTTATTATTTTTAGTGCATTATTTTCTAATAGATCTCCAGAATTAACGAATACAATGATGTCACCATTTGAAAGTGACAAACCCTTGTTCATAGCAAAATATATACCTTCATCTTCTTCAGAAATAAATTTAGTTATAAATTTTTTATACTTATTTATTATTTCAACTGTATTATCAGATGATTTTCCATCAATTATTATAAATTCGAAATCTCTAAAATTTTGGTTTATTACACTTTTGATAGTTTTTTCAATAAAGTTTTCACTATTTTTAACAACTGTGATAATGGAAAATTTCATTAAATTTAAAAATATTATATAATTTGTATTTATGACAAATCTAATTCAATAATTTATGGGATCAATAAAAAATATAGTCATTATTTATCCATCCTTTGAAAGGGGTGGGGTGGAAAATATACTATTAAATTTAGTTAATTTCTTTTGTAAAAAAAAAAAGAAAATTTATTTAATTTCTAGCATTAATAATTTAAAAAAAAATCAACATCTAAAAAATTTCTTAATAATAAAAAAAATTAAAAAACTGAAAACAATTAAAGGTAAATTAAACAGACTAATTCTCTCAATCTACGCAATAAAGCAACTTGGAGAATTATTCAAAAATTTGAATAAAAATGAAACAATAATATATTCAATGCAAAGTAATATTTTCCCAATTATTTTTGCTAAGTTTCATGGATTTAAAATTGTAATTCGTAACTCAGAAAATCCTATAAGTTCATTAAAATATTCAAAAAATAAATTTTATTCAATATTAACTATTTTTTTTAAGTTTTTAACATACAGGTTTAGTGATGGTATAATAACAAATTCAGAAGGTTCTCGTAAAGATTTGATTAAAATTATAGGAAATAAAGTTAATGTTAAAACAATATATAATCCATATTTAACAAAAATTTTTAAATTTAAAAAAAAAAAGAAAAAAAAAATAATTCTTGCAGTTGGTAGACTAACGGAACAAAAAGATTTTTTTACTTTAATTAAAGCTTTCAGCATCTTCGTAAAAAAGAACAAAAATTATTGTTTGAATATTTTGGGAGATGGCCCGTATAGAAAAACTTTAACAGATTATACTAAGAGATTAAAATTAGAAAAAAAAGTAATTTTAAAAGGATGGGTTCAAAATACAAAAAAATATTTTTTAAAATCAAAAATTTTTGTATTATCTTCAAAATATGAAGGGCTTGGAAATGTGTTGATTGATGCTATAAATTACAATTTACCATGTATATCTACCAATTGTAGAAGTGGTCCAAGCGAAATATTGGTTTCATCGAAAGGTGGCGAATTGGTTGGTGTGGGTGACTTTAAAAAGTTAAGTGATAAGTTAACATTTATTCATGACAATTATAATTCCTCATTAGAAAAAACAAAATTTGCAAAAAAAAAATTGAACAGATTTTTAATTTCAAAAGGTTGTCAAGATCACTTAGACTACTTTAATAGATGCATCAGATGAAAAGAAAAATATATTATTGGTCTCCATATTTCTCAAAAATTGCCACAGAAAAAGCAGTAATTAATTCGATAGAAAGTATTAACAGGTATTGTGATAAAAAATTTGAGCCAATATTAATCAATGCAATTGGGGAATGGGATTGGTTGGTAAATAAAAAAAAAAAATATAGAAATTCTAAATCTTACAAATTACAAAATTTTAAGTTATCTACCTAAAGAGGGATTTATTTTTAGTAGGCTGTCATATTTAATAATATTTTTTTTATGTTTTATTCCATTATTAAAATTTATGAGGAAAAATGATTGTTATGTAATAATCCATTTAGTTACCTCTTTGCCTTTATTTTTATGTAATTTATTTAAATTGAAATCCAAAATTATTTTGAGAGTTTCTGGTCTCCCAAAATTAACTAGCTTAAGAAAATATTTATGGAAATTATCAAATAAAAAAATAAGTAAAATTATATGTCCAACGAGAAGTACTCAAGAATTTCTTAAAAAGAATAAAATTTTTAATGAAGAAAAAATCATTTTTATAAGAGATCCAGTTTTTTCAATTAAAGATTTACAAGATAGAAATAAAAAAAATATAACTAATCAATTTGGATATAAAAATTTTTATCTATCAATTGGAAGACTAACTAAACAAAAAAATTTTGAATTTTTAGTCAAATGTTTTTCAAAATTAGTAAAAAATGATCCAAAATTATTGCTATTAATATTAGGCGAAGGAGAAAGAAGAAAAAATTTAGAGAGAAAAATTAAAAACTATAAACTTGAAAAAAATGTAAAATTATTGGGTTATAAAAATAATGTTTACACTTATTTGAAAAATTGTAAATTTTTCATTCTATCATCTTTGTGGGAAGATCCTGGTTTTGTTTTAATTGAAGCAGCAATTAATAATACTTCAATTATATCTAGTGATTGCGACAACGGACCTAAAGACTTTTTAGAAAATAATTCTAGAGGATATTCATTTAATAATAATGATGAAGATAGTTTCATAGAAACATTTATTTTTGCTAACAATGATAAAAAAGAAAATTTATTCAAAAAAAAAATTCAAGCTAAAAAAGAAGCAAAATTATATTCTACGTATAATCATTTTACAGAGTTGATTAAAATATTTTAATTATTCCTTTGGTAAAAATAATTTTAAGAAAGTTTAAAAACCAAAATATAAAAAAAGACACATAAGTTATTAATAAATTTCTTTTAATTATAAAAAAATCTTTTTTTATTTTTAACTCACATAAACAAAAAAATGAAAAAAATAAAATTAATTCATAATATTGATGGTAAATTCTTCCCTGTGGTAAGGAGCACAGAATTATCAGTAAAATAAAAAAGTTCCTCAGTTTATTTTGAATTATATAATTTTTAATAAATAAAATTGAAATAAAAGAAATTAAATAAAGAAAAATATTATTTTTAAAAAAATAATTTGATATTTTATAAAAAATTCCACCTCCTCCCAAGTTATTGTATATACTTCTGTAATCAAAGTAATAACTTGAAATAATAATTAATAAAGCAACCAATATAAGATTAATAATTTTTTTTGATTTATTTTTAAAATTGTAAGATTTAAAAGATGTAAATTTTAAAAATATGAAATGAAAAAAAATAATTGTTGGAAATATTATTATTTTATTTGACAGGTTTCTTATAGATAAAATTTTAAGATCATCATTATAACGACCTCTTGTTGTAAAAAAGTTAATTTCTAAAACAAGAATGTAATAAATAGCAGGAATGGATAAGCAAATGTTTAAAAAAGTTAAATATAAAATTTGTTTAGAAATTTTAAAATATTTAAAAAATTCAAAGTAAAATAAAATTACAAAAAGGGAGAAATTCGGGCTTATATAAGAGGATATTGCTAGAAAAAAAGTATTTAAAATTGCATTTTTGAATTTATTTTTATTTATTTTTTTAAATTTTACAAAAAAATAGACTGATATTAAAAAAAATAATAATCCAGACAAATAGCTATCTGGCCAAACGGATGAAGATCTAAATGTAGGTGAAATAAAAATTACACTGGAGAAAATAAGTAAATAACTTTTATTTGTCTCTTTAAATAATATCTTAAGTATATTGTAAAAAATAAGAACTATTAAAATATTTAAATTTAAATTAAATAATTTAAAAAAAATATCATTTTCAAAATACTTTAAGAAAAGTGATTGTAAGATTAAAAAAATTGGTGAATGTGCTGCATCATAAGTATTATATATCAGCAAACTCTGAATTATATTGTCGATGAAATAACTTGCATTAAGTTTATGATTTAAGTAATCAGATTTAGCAGCACCAAGAGTATCTTCTCCTAAAACCAAACTAATATACATCGATATATAGAGTATTATAAAAATTAATTTTGACGTTTTCTCTGAATTAAGATGAATCATTTAAATAAACTAAATATTTATTGCAATTATTATTTTATAATTTAATTGTAAATAATCATAATAATAAAATGAACCAAAATATTTTAGATACAACTTCTTTAAATAATAGCATTTCTAATTTTCTACTAAACACTAACGTGGAGATTAGTTTTTCTAATTTTTTTGTAGCAATGTTATTGAGTACGTTTTCAGCTATTATAATTAAATATACTTATATTAAAGTCTCCCTAAGCATAAATGATAAAGAACATTTTTCAGAAACATTTGTGCCTCTAGCAATAATTACCACACTAGTAATAACAGTAATTAAATTTTCTTTAGCTTTGTCCTTGGGTCTTGTGGGAGCATTATCCATTGTAAGATTTAGGGCAGCTATTAAAGAACCTGAAGAATTAGTTTTCTTATTTTTAATTATTTCAATTGGTTTAGCAAATGGAGCAAATCAATTTTTGTTGTCTATTTTTTCTACAATCTTAATTGTACTTATATTATTTGTTAGAAGTTATTTTTATAAAAGCAAAACGAATTTATCTAAGGCGTCTGTTTCGACAAATTTATTACAGATTATAGTGTCAGATCATGCATTAAACTTCGAAAATATTGAAAAAAAAATAAAAGACAATGTTGACTATTTAAAATTGAAATCATTTACAACAGACGAGAACGAAAGACAGTATAATTTTTGGTTTAGTGTTAAAGAAAATAATTCTTCTGAATTTATAAAATTAATAGAAAACATTACTAGAGAAAACAAGAAAGTCTCTATGCAAATTTTTTCAAGAACTGGTATTTATGAATAATATCTAAATATTTCAAGGGTTTGATTTTGTTAATAAAAAAAAAAAATAACTTCACTTATATCGAAACAATTAAAACATTTTTTTTTAAATCTTTTTTTTACATAGGGGTTATATTTTTTTCTTTTTTTTTGATTTTATCTATTTACTTTTTTTCAAGTGGTATGGGTTCTCCTAAAAGTGTTTTTTTAAAAGTAAATGATAAAATTTTGAATAGATACTTGGGTTTTGATATTAGAAAATCAAAAAATTATATAGACATTCTTAAAATTAGTTTTTTAAGCAATTTTAAAAGCTCACAACTTGAAAATGTTTACTTAAACATAAATCAAAAATCAATTTTAGGTCTTGAAAGTCAAAGAAAATTGAGATCTCAAAATGGGGGAGAACTTCCACAAAAAGATTTTAATACTTTTCCAGCTAGGTTTATCCAAGATAATAAAGACTATAAAATAAAAATTAGAACCAAAGGAGTTCGACCAGTTCACTGGAAAAATAAGGATCAAACATCTTATAAAATTGATTTAATAGGATCTGAAAGAGTATGGGGTTTGGAGGAATTTGCATTACAAAAACCAATTACAAGAAATTATATATATGAATATTTATTCCATGAACTTTTAGGACATGTAGATTTATTAAGAATAAAATACTTTTTTGTAAATTTATTCTTTAATGATAAAAATTTAGGAGTTTATGCTGTTGAAGAGAGTTTCTCTAAAGAGTTAATTGAAAGACAAAAAAAAAGAAATGGACCTATATTTGGCTTGAGTGAAGAACTTGGTGAATATTTTCCTAATGTTAAATTTGATTTATATTCAGAAAATTTTTGGATTAATGAACATCCTCAGTTAATTGAAAATTTATTTTCAGTTTTAAATAATCTTAAAAATGATAACGATATAATTAATAATTATTTTGATTTAGATAAATGGGCAAAATATTTTGCTATCATTGATTTAGCTGGATCTTATCATGGATTATTATCAAAAAGTGTTAAATTTTACTATAATCCAACAACAGGTCTATTTGAACCAATAGGTTATGATATTCATAAAGGTGCAGGAATTTTTGATAATTTTATTGTTCTTGACTTCTTACAGGAGTTCAAACCAAATTGTTCATATTTATGTTTACACAAAGAATGGTTCTTTAAATTTTTAAAAAAAAATGAAGATGAGCTTAATTTTCAATTTATTGATTTATATATCAGATACTTAAAAGAATTTAGTGACAAAAATTTTGTAAATAAATTTCTAAAAAAACATGAAAATAAAATTAATCTATACAATAGTGAGTTTTATAAAGAAAAATCTAAAGTTGATAAAATAACATATACTGGTTTAGGCTATTTTATTTACGATAAAGATTATCTGTTAAAAAGAGCTGAGTTAATAAAATCTAGAATTAACTCTATTCAATTAAATAACATTAGTATTTCTAAATTGAACAACAATTTTTATTTTGAAGATTATCAAGCTTCAATGTTTCCAATTAAAGGAAAATTCGACAACTGTTATGATCAAAAAGAAAATAAATATATTTATCTTGCTGGTAAGATGAAATTTAATTTCACTAATTCTTGTAAAAACATAATTTTGTATGACAACAAAGAAAAAGAGATTAAATTAGCTTTAGAAAAAAACATTAAATTAAGTGATGATATAAATTTCTTTCAACCAAAAAATTTAACTTCTATAAAAGAAAATATAAATATAAAAAAATTAAATCAAAACGATTTGGTTTTAAAAAATAATTTAAAGATAAATAAAAATACAATTTTAAATAGTAATGATACGTTATTAATTTATGACTATCCTTCAATTGATATTAATAACAATGCAACTTTGATTATAGAAGGTAATATTGTTTTAAATAATGATAAAAGTGATTTTATTAAAATTCATTCAAGTGATAAATCTGGATCTATAATTTTTAGAAATAACATCTTCAAACTTCATAATATACATTTTAATAATCTATCTAAACCTTATATTAATAATTATATTCTTTATGGCGGTGTTAATTTTGTAGATACCAAAGTAGTTTTGAAAAATATTGTAGTAACTAATTCAAATGAGGAAGATGCTATGAATATTATTAACTCCAGTTCTGAAATTTTTAATATCAAATTTGAAAATATTTTTGCTGATGCTCTTGATATTGATTTTGGAAAGTCTTTTTTTAATGAAATTTCCTGTTTTAAAATAAATAATGACTGTTTAGATTTATCAGGGGTAAATGTAACTGGAACAGATATTTCTGTTGAAAAATCAAAAGATAAAGCAATAAGTATTGGAGAAAATTCATTTGTCAAAATTGAGAATCTGAACTTAAATCAAAATAATATTGGTGTTGCAGTTAAAGATGGTTCAATCTCTGATTTAACAAATTTTAATACTGAAGGTAATAATTTTGACGTAGCCTTATTCAACAAAAAAAAAGAATTTAGTAAACCTAGTTTAAATATATTAAATTATTCAAATTTTAATATTACTAAAATTTTACAGTCAGAGGGAACAAACTTAAAAATTAACAACAAGTTTTTTTTTGGTAAACTAGAAGATGAATATATTAATTCTTTGATTTATTAATTAATTGAAATTTCTTGGGTTAAATTATTATATGAAGCAAGATTTTAGAATAGAAAAAAAATTTGTTTACGACGATTGTGATCTAAGTTATTTAAATTTTTTATATAATGGACATTTTAAAAAGATATTTCCTGATAGAATAGTAAATTCAGTATATTTTGATACCTTTGATTATAAAAATGTATGGGATAATATAAATGGATATTCGGATAGGTCGAAGATACGTTTAAGATGGTATAATAAAATAGATAATTCCAAAGTATACATTGAAAAAAAAAATAAAGTAAATTTCACAACAATCAAGAATATAGAGATTTTGGGAAAATTTAAAAGTTATAGCGAACTAAATAGTTTCATAGAGAAAGATAAATTCATTAACTCAAATTTTTTCAATGAACAAAAAATAAATATGAAAAAAGTATTATATGTAAAATATAATAGATCATATTATCAAGAGTTAAAAAAAAGATTGCGTATAACGATTGATAAAAAAATTACTATATATCCAAAATATCCATCACAAAAAATACTTTTAAATAAGACAATTTTAGAAACAAAATTTGAAAGTAGGAATTTTGATTTTTGTAATAAATTTATAAATGAAAACAATTTAAATAAAAGAAATCAAAAATTTTCAAAATATGTAAATTCCTTTATAGAATTAAATGAGGCTGGTTATTTATAGAAATTGTTAAAATGAAAAAAAATTTAATTTCTATTTTGATAACTAATCATAATAAGAATAAATTTTTAAGCAATAATTTAAAAAAAAGCTTAAATCAAAATTACAGAAATTTTGAAGTAATTCTGTATGATGATAGATCAACAGATGGATCGATAGAAACAATACAAAAATTTAAACAGATTAATTTAATTAAAAATAAAAAGAATTATTTACATCCACCAATTAATCAACTAGAGGGGATAATTAAAGCATTTAAACAATCTAAAGGTAAAATCATTTGTTTAATGGATTCAGATGATTATTTTGGAAAAAAAAAGTTAGAATTTGTAAATTATTATTTTAATAAAAATAAAAAAAAAAATATTTTGTTTGACATTCCTTTTTCAAAAAAAAAAAATTTTTTGCCAAAACAAAAAAATCATTCTTATTCTATCTGGCCATCTATAATACCTACGAGTGGAATTTCATTAAAAAGAAATGCTATGAAAAAATTTATAAAAGTTTCACAGCGAAAAAAATTTCATCATTTAGAAATTGATAGTAGAATGTCTATTTTTTCTTATCATTATATTAATGAAATTAATTATATTAAAACAAGACTCACATTTTATGGTATTGATCCTTTTGGTATTTCATCTAAATATAGTAAATTTTCAAAATTGTGGTGGTATAAAAGATTTCAAGCGTTTGCTTATTTGAAGTATATTTTAAGAAAAAAAAATGAAAGATTTATAATTAGTTTGGACTTTCTAATCACAAAAATATTACATTATTTCATAAAATGAAAAAAAAAATATTATTTGTATTGACCATTTTTATAATTTTTTTTTCTTTGGGCTGGTATTCAATTGGTAATGAAAACACATATATAATAAAATTTAAAGACTTGTTACCATTAAAGTTAAGAAATAATTTGAAAAATTCTATTTTTATTGTTCCAAAATTAATACAAGAAAATAAAAATTTAAAAGCAAAAATTAATCAATTAAATTCTAGTGTTAATGCTGGCTTAAATTTTAATGATGAAGTTTTTCCTAGTAAATATAATTGGTATGGAATTAGAAAATTTTATTTGCCATTTAACACAAGCTATTTCCCAATAAAAAAGAAAAGTTTTTTATTTAGAAAAAATGAAAATATTTTTGTGATTTTTGAATCTGGAAAATTGATTAGCTTTCCCAAAAATGATTTTAATAAAAATAAGTTATTTTTCCAAAATTATAACTCAAATTTGGAGTACGAATTTATCAATAATGAGAGAGATGAATATTCAAGAATATTAAATATCAAGGAGAATAATAATAATTTATTTATTTCTCTAATAAAAAAAAAACATATTAATTGTTATGAATTAACCATAGTATTTGCAGATTTAACGAACCTTTCAAATTTAAAGTTTCAAAAAATTTATGAAGATAAAAATTGTATTAATAAAAATAAAAAATTAGAAAAAGATTTTGGAAAAATAAATTTTTTAAAAGATAATTTAATTGTAAATCTGGATAAAAATATCAAAGAATTTGATCTGACAAATTATAATATATCATCGGATTTTGACTTCAAACACAATTACAAAATTTTTACTAATAGCAAATTTTTAATTAAGTACCTTAATCAAGAAAACAATTTTTTGTATAAAATTTTTGATTTAAAGATGGTGACCAATAAAAATTTATTTGATAATTCAAATTTACAAAATTTTAATATTTTAAAAAATAATATACAAAATATTTTTGATATTAGAAAAATAGATAAAAAAAAATATGAAATTGCTTTTTTACAAAAAAAAATGGAAGAAATATTTATATATGAAATTAACTTAAATAATCAAAGTTACAGATTAATTGATCATATAAAATTAGGAAAAATACCTGAAAAGATTTCTGACATAATTCGAGTGCAAGAAAAAGAGTTTCTTATTACTTTCGAAAAAGATCCCTCAATTGGATTATTATCAATTAATGTTAAACAATAATTTCAAAGCAGTAAGAGAATATATAAAAAACATTTTTAAAAATTTTGATTTTGAAACTCCATATTTCCTATTACCATATCTAACTCCTATTTCTTTGAAACTGTATTTTTTTTTTTCAATTAAAAAACATAATTTGATGAAATATTCTCCGTAGCCGTTAAATATTTTTTTAAATATTTTTTTTTTAACAATACTTGTCCTTATTAAAAAAAAACCGCTTAAAGAGTCTTTAATTCTTATGTTCAAAAGAATCTGAATATAAATATTAAAAATTTTGCTCAAAATATGCCTATGAATTTTATTTGAAGATCCACCGTTAGCAAATCTAGAACCTGATATAAAATCTAATTCTAACTTATTTTGTATATTTATAAAAGTTTTCAAATATTTTGGATTATGATTAAAGTCAGAGTCCATAACAATAACGAATTTTCCTTTAGCTTTTTTTATTCCAAAGTATATTGACTTTGCAAGACCTCTATCTTGTGATCTCAAAAAAAATTTTATTTTTTTATCTTTGGAATGATTTTTTTTAAAATATACACTTGTCTTATCTGGACTATTATCATCTACAATTATAATTTCATAATTGATATTTTTTAAAATAATTTTTATTTTTTTTATTAATAAAATTAAATTTTTTTTTTCGTTATAAGAAGGTAAGATTATTGAATACATAAGTTATTTTTTAATCATTAATTTTAAAATTGTGCTTAAATCTTTTAATGAAAAAGTTTTTTTGTTTTTTAATAGAATATCATAGGTTTTATCTGGAAATGTGTAAGCCTTTACTTTATTTGAGGAATTTTTTTTTGGAAATTTTTTTTTTAATCTTTCATAGTTTGTACTATTAATAATTTTAGTTTGAGACAAATAACCTTTTAAGATAATAGAAAACAAACTCTTATATTTTATATTTATCTTTTTGGAAAGTTTTACGATTCTTCCCTCATCAATATTTAAATTTGGTTCAAGTATACAAGTCCTAAAAAAATTATAATTTTGTACCATTAATTGAAAATACAGTGCTGAGCCTCGCAATATTCTAGGATCAGCTTCATGAAAGTTTAGAATTAAATTATTTATATTCAATTCTTTTTTCTTCAAAATATGTGTTGTACTAGAAAAAATTATATAATTTTTCTTTAAATTGATTTTTTTCCAGAATTTATTATCGGGATACTCTTTTAATTTAAAATAGTTAACTTTATTATTTTTACATAAATGTTCAATATCTGATTTAAATATTTTCGAGATGAAATTAAAAACAATAGTTTGAAAGATAGTGTAGAAAAGATAAATCTTGGAGTATTTTTTATAAAGTTTTAGAAACAATATCATTTCTGAAAATAAAGATTTATTTTTAATAATAGGGATTTTAATAACTGAATGAATATTATTTTTATTTTTTTTTATGAAACTATAATATATTAATTTAGAACGTAAGCATTGATTATATATAATTACGAATTTAATATTTTTCATGATTTCAAAACTACAAATACATACTATTAATTTTTTAAACAAACATCCAAAAAAAATTTTATTTTTAATATTAATTGTAATATTTAATCCAAGTGGATTTTTAACAGGTAATGAACAAGCCTATTTTGAGCAGAGTTACAATTTTTTTGATAATGGAGTAAGTGGATACTATTCAAATTACTTTGATAAGAACTACACTATAATACTATTTGCAATTATTTCTAATTTTTTAATTTCTAATTTTGGGTTTTATATTTCTAATATAATTCTTTCACTAATACTTTGTTATATTTTTAGCTATTCTATTTTAAAATTAACGAACTTTCTTAAGTTTAAAACGTTAAATGTTTTAATAACTATCTTAATTTTTATACTTGTTGATCAATCATTTATTGCACATAGTTGGATAATTGGTGGAGTAGAGCCCAAAGCTTTTGCGTATGGCGTTATAATTTTATCTATAAGTTATTATCTCAAATCAAATTATAATTGGTCTATTTTTTATTTAATCCTTGGAAGCTATTTTCATATTTTAATAGGTATGCAAATAGCGTTAATTTATTTTTTACATATAGTTTTTATTAAAAAAAACTTAAAAAAATTAATAATTTATTGTTTTTTTTATATTATTTTGATTTTACCTTACATAATTTTTATTTATTTAAAATCTACAGAAAATATATCATTAAATGAAAACAATTTACCAGATCCAGATTGGATCTACTCAATTTTTAGACTTCCTCATCATACAGCAATTTTTAGCAATATTAATTTATTTTTTTCTCAAATACCTGGGATAATATGTTTGATATGTGTAGCATTTTTAAATTACAAATATTTTTTGAGTGAGAGAAATAATAACATTAAAGATTTTCTTTCTTTTAATTATTTAATTCTTTTTTTCATCATTTTTGGGTTATTGATATCTTTAATATTTAATAATTCAGGACTATTAGGGAAATTATTTTTATTAAGATTAAATTCTTTATCTTTATTTTTTATTTTACTTTTTTTAACAAACAAAATTATAGATCAAAATATAATTAAAAAATTTTCTTTAATAATTATATTATTCTGTTCTGTATATACATTAGAAATTTCTAAAAATTTTGTTAAAGATCTCATCAAAATTAAAAATAATTCATGGAAATATTTGAATAATGATCAAATAAATTTGATTAAATTAATAAAAACTAAAGTAAGAAAAAATGAAGTTATTATTTTTGCAAATACTAGTTACACAGATTTTTTTGAAGAGGAAGTTGGAAGGAATTTATATGTAACTTATAAAAATAATCCCACAAATAATAAATCTATTATAGAATGGTACAGGAGATTAATGATAAAACGAGATTTAAAAATTGATAAATGCGATGATTATAATAAAGAGGTTGATTACATAATATTTCAACTAAATAATTTTGATAAACATGTGTCTAATTATAAATGTGGAGAATATATCACTAATTATAAAAATTTTGTAATATACAAATTGAATTAATTTTAAAGATAAGAAAAAATAATTTTTTTATATTTCTCTAAATTTTTTTTATAATCAAATCTATTCAAATGTTTAAAAGCAATTTTTTTTTTTTGATTAAATTTGCGTGGATTTTCATAAAATTTATAAATTTTATCAGCTAATTGATTATGATCATGAATTTTAAACAATTCTCCACCTTTCCCATTAAGTAATATTTCTTTAGGCCCTGTAGGACAATTTGTTGAAATTATAGGTTTATTTAAATAAATAGACTCTAGAAGTATATTTGGTAACCCCTCATATTTCGATGAGAGAATAATTAAATCAGAAATTTTAATATACTTATAAACATTGTTTTTAAAATCAATAATTTTTATTACATCTGATAATTTATTTGTTCTTATAAAATTTTGCAATTCTAACTTTTTTTCACCCGAACCAATTATTAATAATTTAAACTTTATTTTTCCAATAAGCTCATTGCATGCTTTTAATATTGTTAAATGATCTTTTTGTTCAGTAAGCCTTCCTGAAGTCAAAATTTTAATTGTTTTTTTATTAGTCTTGAAAAATGGAAAAATTAATTTTTCTCTAGATTTATATTTAATTTTTTTAACATCCAAAGGATTGTAAATACATACAGATTTAAGATTTAAGAGTTTTGTAAATTGTTTTTTAAATTCTCTACTATTCAAGATTATTTTATCTACTTTACCTATAATTATTTGATAAATTTTTTTTTTTAATAAAGAATGATCCCATCCAATTGGTGATGTATTAGATCGTATGATTATATTTACATTAAATAGAATACAGATAAAAGCACAGTATATGTTAGCTTGAAAAGAAAAAACTAAATAATTTTTTTCTTTAATTAGTATTTTGATTAAAATCATTAAACATAAAAAATAACTTAAAAATTTATTTTTGTTATTATTAAAAATTTTTGGATTAATTATTTTAATTTTTTTATTTATTTTTTTTTTAAGATTAGTATTTGATGTAATTAAAAAAATATTATTTACTGATTTGGACAAATAATTCGCTATTAAAAAAAGATTTTTTTCAACTCCACCGTAATGTATGAAAGGCATAAATATAATTAATTTTTTTTTCATAATGGTGTATAGCAGTGATATATTTTAGACATTAAAAAATATGGATCTTGTTAGCATAATAATGCCATACTATCAAAAAAAAGACTACGTCTTTGAAACTATAAATAATGTTTTAAGACAAACTTACTATAAATTTGAACTGATTATTATTTTTGATGATAATGATAAAGGAACTTTTGAGAAGATATACGAATTAGCAAAACTAGATAAGAGAATAAAACTTATTCAGAATGATAAAAATTTAGGGGCTGGTATTTCAAGAAACGTGGGCCTCAATTACGCTAATGGTGATTATGTTTGTTTTTTAGACGCTGATGATTTATGGGATAAAAACAAGATTCAAGAACAATTGAATTTTATGAAAAAAAATAATTGTATGATATCTCATACTTCATATCAAATTATTGATAAAAATAATAAAGTTATTGGATTTAGAGAAGCAAAATATTTAAACTACCAAAATTTGATATATTCATGTGATGTTGGATTATCCAGTGTAATGATGAAATCAAAATTATCTAAACAAAATATAAATTTTTGTAATCAAAAAACAAAAGAAGATTATATTTACTGGTTACAATTATCATCGAAGGGTTATGATTTTTTTCCTTTAAAAAAATATTTGGTGAGGTGGAGAAAAACGCACGGTTCCTTATCATCATCAACGTTTCAAAAATTATTAGATGGATATAGAGTTTATAGAGTTTACCAAAAATTTGGAGTGATTAAGTCTTTATTTCACTTAATCTTGTTATCAATAAATTTTTTAATAAAAAGTTATTTAAAATGAATTTAATTTTATTTTATTTATCTATATTTTTTCTTATTCCTCTACTTATTTATTTTCTTAGAAAAAAAAAAAAACTTTTAAGTTTTACTGGTGACAAACATCAAAATTATTTAAATAATTCAAAAGTGCCTCTAGTTGGAGGGATAATTGTAATTTATACATTTATAATTCATTATAATGAAAATCTAATTGTCACTTTATTCATTTTTTTAATTTTTTTTCTTGGCTTACTTTCAGATATAAAATTTATAAAATCACCCAATGTACGTATGTTTATACAGTTAGCTATAATTTTCTCATTTGTATATTTAATAAAACTAGATCTTAGAGAAACTGGAGTAATATTTATTGATCAAATTTTAAAATATCAAATACTGAAAATTTTATTCTTAACATTTTGTATTTTAATCATTGTTAATGGAAATAATTTTATAGATGGTCTTAATGGATTAAGTATTGGGTATTTTATTATTATAAATCTTATATTACTTATTAGTTTAGACCATCAATTAATTGATAGCAACTTTTTGATGATTTTTTTGTTTTCAAAGTTAATTCTTCTTGCTTTAAATTTTAATAATCAAGTTTTCCAAGGAGATAATGGCTCATATTTATTAGGCTTCTTCTTTGGTTTTTATCTAATTGAGATTTATAATCAAAATATTTTTATATCACCTTTTTTTATTATATTACTTCTATGGTATCCAAGTTTTGAGTTACTTTTTTCAATTATAAGAAAGTTCAAAATCGATAGCTCACCATTACATCCAGATAATAATCATTTACATCACCTTATTTATTTCTATTTTTATAAAAAAACAAATAAACAACTTTTGAGTAACAATTTATCAAGTTTAATTATAAATTCATTCAATTTTGCAATTCTTTTGATAGGTTCAGCTAAAACATCTAATACTCAATATCAAATATTTTTAATTGTTATTGCTATTTTATTTTACACTATGACTTATGTTAAACTGAATAAGTATAAAAATAGTAATAACTAAATCATTTAAAAAAAAGCTTAATCATCTTTAATAAAATTAATAAACCATCTTTAAATTCACTTACATTTTTTTTTCCAGCAATTCTTTTTCTCTCAAAAGAAGGTATTGAAGATATGTTAAATTTTTGTTTTTTAGCTTTAATTGGAAGTTCGACACATAAACCAAAATCTTTAGAATTCAATTTTAATTCTTTAACTTTTTTTGTATTTCCAACTACAAATGTGTATAAAATATCTGTAATTTGTAATTTAAAAAAAATATTTCCAATTAAAGTAAAAATTTTGTTACCTAGAAAGGTAAGAGGTGTATCATCTTCACTCCCAGCATTTTTTTCATATCTTGAAGCAAATAATATATCAAGATTTTCATTAGATATTTTTCTTAACATATTATCTATTTCGTTTGGATTAAAAGATCCATCAGCATTAAATATAGAGAATTGACTTGTTTCTACAGAATTAATTCCCTTGATTAAAGCATCTCCATAACCTTTATTATCTTGTAAAATAATTTTTACTTTTGAAAAATTTTTTACTGATTCAATTGTTTCAATATCAGAAGGATGAACTACAATAATTATTTTATAATTGTAACTCTCTAATTCTTCTAAAACCTTTGGTAAAGAAAGCTTTTCATTTTTTGCTGGAATTACTAATGTGAGGTCATTCATTCTTCTAAATTAAATATTAATTGAATTTTCTTAAAAAAAATTATAATTAATCCGAATAACATAAATGTTCAATCAAATTTTTCCTTATTTATTTGTATATTTATCTTTAGTAATTTCGATAATAGGATTTGGGTCATCATTGTTAAGAATATTAGAAAAAAAAAATGTAATCTATAATATTAATATTGGCTATATTGGTTTAGTAGGAATTTTTTTTTGTATTTTATATTCATATTTTACAAGTTATTTTTTTCCACATAGTCAAATACACAACTCTATTTTTTTCTTTATTGGTTTAATATTCTTTTTTAATAATTTAAAATTTTTAAAGAAAGAGGAGATTAATTTTTTAATTTTTTTTTTTTTAATTTTTTTTATAGGAATATTAAATATTAAAAATCATGATGATTTTTCTTATTATCACTTTCCTTACACTTTCAATTTAACTCAGTTTTCTCATTTTATAGGGCTTGGTAATTTTAATCATGGTTTTAAAACTCCCTCATCTATTTTTTATTTAAACTCTTTATTTTATCTTCCTTATTTTAAATATAATCTTTTTAATTTTGGTGCCATTTTGATTTTTGGGTTTTCATTGATTGTATTATTTTTAAACATAAAAAATTTTAATAAAAAAGAAATTGATTCAACTTTTTTTTTAAATCTTTTTTCATTTATGTTTATCATTGTTTTTTTTTACAGAATTTCAGAACATGGAACGGACCGATCTGCCCAAATTTTGATATTATTGTTTTTTATTGAAATTTTAAATTTTCACAGAAATTATAATAATTTTAAATATAGTTTAATAAAATTAATTACTTTAATTAGTATAATTATTTCACTAAAATCATTTTACATTTTGTACTTAATATTTGGATTGGTTATTTTATATCAATTGTATGTTGATAAAAAAAATTATTTAATTCTTAAAATATTTAAAAGTGTTTATTTTCTCCTATTTCTAAGCACTATTTTTTTAATTTTTTTTACAAGTTTTTTAAACACCGGCTGTCTTATTTTTCCAGTTGTACAATCTTGTTTCGAAAATTATATTTGGTCAATTCCAAATGAAACAGTAAATTATCTGTATGATTGGTACGAGCAATGGTCTAAAGGTGGAGCCTCACCAAACCACAGAGTTGAAAATCCAAAAAATTTTATAGAACAATTTAATTGGGTTAATCAATGGATAAATATTTATTTTTTTACTAAAGTTAGCGATTTACTAGGAGGGTTAATTTTATTATCAATTATTATTGCCTTTTCACTTGGTAAAAAAAAAAAAATTGACAAATTTAAAATAAAAAAAATTGAAATATTATTATTTTGCACTTTATTAATTTTATTTTTTGAATGGTTTTATAATCATCCAGCACTTAGATATGGTGGATATGTTTTGTTTGTGCTTATAATAGCATATCCAATATCAATTATTTTGGAAAAATACAAACTTAGTAAAACTATTATTAGTAAAAGAGCAAAATCATTAATAATTATTGGTTGTTTGATTTTTGTGTCTAGAAATATTGATAGGTTGATTAATGAAAATGAAAAATATGGTTATAATCCAATAAGAAATGTTTTTTATGATATTTCAAATAAAGATTTTAGAGAATTTGATAGGATAAACAATGCTATTACAGATTATAATAATTGTTTATCAGAAAATAATTTGAAAAATTGTTTTAATGAAAATGATTTAAAAGTGAAGAAACACTTAAATACATATATATTCTACAAATGATAAAAAATATTGTAATTTTAGTTATAAATTTTTTTGATTTCTTTTATAAAAATAAAATAATTAATTTCTTAAAAAAAAAGAAAATAAACATTGAATATTTTATAGATGTTGGTGCACATCATGGTGAAACTATCGAACTCTTTTCTAGAAATTTTAAAATTAAAAAAATATATGCGTTTGAACCAAGTCCTATTAATTTTAAAAACTTAAAAAAAAAATATCAAAATAAAAAAATCTTTTTTGACTTAAAACTTGAAAATTTTGCTCTTGGAAACTCTAATAAAAATATTGAGTTTTATCAACTTAATGAAAGTTCTTCTTCTACAGCAAAGAAACTAAATTTTGAATCAAATTATTTATTAAGAAAACTTAAATTACTAAATTTAAATCAAAAAAATTATTTGCAAAGTTTTAATGTAAAACAGATCAAATTATCTAAATATTATACTGATAAAAATATTAATAAAGTCGATTTTTTGAAAATTGACACAGAAGGATCTGAATTTGAGATTTTGAGAGGTTTAGATGAAAAAATTAAAGGAGTAAATTATATTTTTTTTGAACATCATTATGATGATATGATTAAAAAAGATTATAAATTTAGTGATATTAATCAATTATTAAGAAAAAATAATTTTAAATTAATATTTAAATCAAAAATGCCATTTAGAAGAACTTTCGAGTATATTTTTAAAAATTTAAGTATAGATTAAAATAAATATTAATTTAAAATTTAGACATCAAATAAAGTCGCATGAAAAACAAAGTTGCATTAATTTTTGGAATAACAGGTCAAGATGGATCTTATTTAGCTGAATATCTTCTAAAAAAAAATTATATTGTTAATGGTGTTAAAAGAAGATCATCAAGTATAAATACATATAGAGTAGATCATATTTATCAAGATCCTCATGAAAAAAATTATAAATTTAGGTTACATTATGGTGATATTACTGACTCATCATCAGTTTCAAGTTTAATTAAAAAAACTAAACCAGATGAGATTTATAATCTTGCAGCCCAGTCTCATGTTGCAGTTTCTTTTGAGGTACCAGAATATACTGCTAATGCTGATGCTTTAGGTGCCTTAAGAATATTAGAGGCCATAAAATTTCATAAGCTTGAAAACAAGACCAAATTTTATCAAGCAGGTACATCTGAAATGTACGGAAAAGTGCAAACTATTCCCCAAAATGAAAAAACTCAATTTTACCCGTTAAGCCCTTACGGTGTAGCAAAATTATATGCACATTGGATTACAAAAAATTATAGAGAAGCATATAATATTTTTGCATGTAACGGAATATTATTTAATCATGAAAGTCCAAGAAGAGGGGAAACTTTTGTAACAAAAAAAATAATCTCAGCACTCTGTAGGATTAAAGAAGGAAAACAAAAAAAACTATTTTTAGGAAATCTAAATGCAAAAAGAGATTGGGGACATGCAAAAGATTATTGTCATGCTATGTGGAAAATGCTTCAGCAAAAAAAACCAGGGGATTATGTAATTGCAACAGGCAAACAATATTCAATTAAACAATTTGTAAATCTTACAGCTAAAAAACTAAAGATGAAAATTACATGGAAAGGTAAAGGCATTAACGAAAAAGCATATTACAAAGATGGAGTTCCAATTATTGAATGTGATAGAAATTATTTTAGGCCTTTAGATGTAAACACTTTACTTGGTGATGCAAGTAAAGCTAGAAAAATTTTAAAGTGGAAGCCTTCGATTAATATTAACTCATTAATTGATGAAATGATTACTGAAGAATATAAAAATTTTTAATGCAATTAAATAAAAAAAGTAAAATTTATATTGCAGGTCATAATGGCATGGTAGGATCCTCTGTTTTAAAACATTTTAAAAAAAATGGTTATAAAAAAATTTTTTTCGAAAATAGAAAATTTCTAGATTTGCTAGATACAAAAAAAACAACAAATTATTTAAAAAAAATAAATCCTGATTTTGTAATTATAGCTGCAGCTAAAGTGGGTGGAATATTAGCAAATCAAAAATATAAAGCGGAATTTATTTATGAAAACTTAATGATTCAAACTAATTTAATTCATGCATCTTTTAAAATAGGTGTAAAAAAATTAATTTTTTTAGGTTCAAGTTGTATATATCCAAAATTATCAAAACAACCTATTAAAGAGGAATATTTATTAAGTGGCAAACTTGAAGAGACAAATGAAGCATACGCTATTGCTAAAATTGCTGGAGTTAAAATGTGTGAATCATATAATGAACAATATAAGACAAATTATGTTTGTCTTATGCCAACTAATCTTTATGGACCTAATGACAATTATGATCTTCAAGACTCACATTTCTATCCTGCCCTTATCTCAAAAATATATGAAGCAAAAAAAAAAAAATTGAAATTCATTACAATATGGGGGAATGGAAGTGCAAAAAGAGAACTTATGTATGTTGATGACTTGGCGATGGCATGCGAATTTTTTTTAAAAAAAAAAACAAATCATGCATTAATTAATATTGGTAGTGGGCAAGAAAAAACAATTTTAGGATTTTGTAGATTTTTAATGAAACAGATGGGTGTAAATTTAAAGATTAAATTTGACAAAAAAAAACCCAATGGTACTCCAAGAAAAATGTTAAATACTTCACTGGCTAATAGCTATGGATGGAAATCAAGTTTTAATTTAGAAAAAGGTTTCGAATTAACATATCGTGATTTTTTAAAAAAAATTAATAAGATTCAATTATGAAAGAAATAATTATTGTTACTGGTGGAGCTGGTTTTGTAGGTGCAAATTTGATAAGAAAATTAATTACTAATACAAAATTAAAAATTATTAGTTTAGATGATTATTCCTCTGGTTTTAAAAGAAATCACATTAAAAATAAAAGAGTGCGATATATAAAAGGACACACAAGAGATATAAGTAGATTATTAAATACACATAAAAATAAAATAAATGCAATTTTTCATTTTGGTGAATTTTCTAGAATTTATCAAAGTTTTTTACAAATGAATTCTTGTATACAGTCTAATTCAATAGGGACTTTTGCAGTATTAGATTTCTGTCTAAAAAATAAAATTAAACTTATATACTCCGCAACATCAGCATCATTAGGAAATAAAGGGGAGGATAAAAATTTATCACCTTACGCATTTACTAAGTCAAAAAATTTAGAACTTTTAGAAAACTTAAAAAAATGGTTTAACTTTAAATATGAGGTGATTTTTTTTTATAATGTTTATGGACCTGGTCAAATTAGGGAAGGTAAAATGTCAACTGTGATAGGAATTTATGAAGATCATTATTTAAAAAATAAACCTTTACCAGTTGTAAGACCAGGATCTCAATCAAGAAGGTTTACTCATATTGATGATACAATTGATATTTGCATTAAAGCTTGGAGAAAAAATAAATGTAGATTTTATAGCATCTCAAACAAAGAGAGTTATTCTATTTTAGAAGTAGCTAGATTATTTAATTCTAAAATAAAGTTTCTACCTCCAAGAAAGGGTGAAAGATTTGCTTCTGCACTAACAAACTTAGCGCTATCAAACAAAATTTTTAAATCTTATGGTAAAATAACTTTAAAAAATTATGTTGAAAACTTTGTAAAAAATGCCAAAAAAATTAAGAAAATTTAATCATAATCTTTGTTTACATTGGATGATAAATGTATATAAAACACACGCCGGTGATTATTGCGAAAGGGTAATACCCGATCCCATTCCGAACTCGGAAGTCAAGCCTTTCTGCGCCGATGGTACTTTATCTTAAGATATGGAAGAGTAG
>MDSZ01193976.1_pt1 | contig 54334 bp, 56 predicted proteins | sample 811201 | NCBI WGS metagenome assembly MDSZ01 (sample SAMN05326647, study PRJNA326480) | marine metagenome | isolation source: seawater | place: Indian Ocean: North | collected 2010
GAAGATAGTGTCTGAATTTTCGATTTTTTGCCGGCTAAAACCAAGATCAGCAAAAATCAGCGGTTAATCAGACCTTCCTTAGTTCAGTTTTTTAAGTTATAAAGTTGTCTGACAGAGCAGTTAGTTCAGTTTTTCATTATTGGTCTTCCGGACAATGGTTCCGATATCAACGCCTAGAGCCCGGGCAGCTGCGCGCTTGCTGCCGTAGGTGTTTATGGCTTCGTCGATAATGGATTTCTCATATATTCTGACCATATCTTTAAGATGTCTTGCAGGCAGAATGGATTCGTTAAATAACTCATTATCTGGTGAATTAGCCGGTGCGGAAAATGGCGGCATCAGTTCATCCATCAGTTGCATATAGTCAACAGTTTCGTCGGCAAATATGGCCAGTTGCTGAGTAATATTCACCAGCTCCCGCACATTACCCGGCCAGTGGTAATGCATAAGACGGTCGCGGACAAATTGTGGTAATATAAATGGTTCGCGTCGGCGTTTATTTAATGTGTCGATAAAGCGATCAGTCATATGACTGATTAAACGCTTGTTACCACGTAGCGGCGGAATATTTAATGATACGACGGCAAGGCGGTAATACAGGTCGGCGCGGAATTCACCATTGAGGGTCATTTGTTTCAGATCGCGGTTGGTGGCGGTAATAATGCGTACCTTGACCATACGGTCCTGCTCACCGCCGACTCTGCGGAAAATGCCTTCTTCGAGGAAGCTGAGTAATTTCGCCTGACTGGCCAGCGGAATTTCACCGACTTCATCAAGAAACAGAGTGCCGCCTTCTGCCTGCTCAATAAAGCCTGGTTTACCGGTCTGTAACGCACCGGTAAACGCGCCTTTGTCATATCCGAACATTTCGGATTCAAACAGTGAATCGGGAATTGATGCGCAGTTAACAGCCTGAAATGGCGCGCTGTTATCTGATACATAGGTGTGCAGGTAACGGGCTATTTCGGTTTTTCCGACACCAGACTCGCCGGTAATCAGAACCCGTACGCCCTGCAACAGTGCCCGCTCACCACGAGCAAGCGCACGATCCAGCTCCGGGGCGATAAGCCGCTGTGTGGAATAATCCGGACGTGCTTTGTTATCTGCCAGCGACAGAAATGCGGGGCGGGATTTTCTGCCGCTCGCACGGTCGCGGCGATATTCAAACACTTCCAGATCATGAAAAATAACGGAGGTAAAACGGGTGTTATTTTCCTGTTGATTGTAACGAACGGACACCAGCAGTGCTTTGTCATCGACGGTTTTCAGACTGATATCGCCTGACTGGCCACTGCGCAATAAATTAAACAGTGGCATCCAGCCGGGCATTACTGCTTCCTGCTGCAGAAACGACGTATCGAGTATTGCATCGAGATCCTGTCCCAGTATTGAGCAGGCGTCCGCATTGGCGGCACTGATAAATAATTCGTGATCGAGGATAAGTACGCCACTGTCCATTAGTCCCAGCAATTGTGCTGCGCTAATAGGCGTTGAAGATTGTGCAAAATCACTCATCACGACCTCCTGCAGACTGCTCGGCTAAAGGACAGGCGATTGTCACCAGCGCGACATAATTTCCACCCTTGTCATCAAAACCAATTTTCCAGCGGGTACTGAGACCCATGCTGTTGTCCGTGTGAATTTCGGCGGTGTCTGAACTGTCATTGCACTGCGTAAGTTTTTCTGCAAATTCCTGCAGTAATTCTGCAGTATTTTCCTGCGTACGGCTGAGCAGGATTTCCAGACTGCGACCGGGAAGGTCGTCTACGTTTACCCGGAATAAGCGTCCGGTGGCGGTATTGGCGGCAAGAATCTGCAGCGACTGATTAAACACCACCACAGCTTCGGGCAATGCAGCCAGAATGGTCGACAGAGTTTCAATACGTTTTTTTAATTCCTGTTCGCGGCGCTGCTGTTTTTCCACGTTGCGGACAACGCCGAACATACGCAGCAGCTGGCCGTTAACAATGTGCGCACGGACATCGTTTTCGACGTAAATCTGCACGCCGTCGTAACGGGTATCCAGTGCCGGTGCGGCATTGAGTTCAAAGCCATTGCGGATCAGGCGCAGAATAAAATGTTCGTTGTCGCGGTTACGCGGAAAGATTTCACGCACCGGCCGGGTATTGAAATCGACATCATCCGGCAGGCGGTAAAGGCGCCCCATTGCGTCGTTACAGAAACGCCAAAAAGGTCCGTTTTCAAATACCTGGCGGATCACTTCACGGTCAGGTGCCGTAAGGTCGACGGGGGTGGAAAATTCAATGCACCAGCAGGCGTCAGTGGATGACGCCAGCATGTCCTTGAGGATGGTGTTTTCATCAAACCGCAGCGCCTGACGGTCTGTCATCGTGGTCGCCGGGTTTGTGAAGGTTGAACTGTCCTGCATCTGTGACAAGCCTCTGTAAGATTTTCAGCACTGCATTATGCGCTGAATACTCTGCTGATAGGTCTTTAGCATGGCCTGTGCCAGAGCGGTTTTTAGTGTCCAGATTTATTGTTAAGTTATTGTTTTTATTATAGTAAATTCAGATTCTTGTGTTGTGATGAAGTATGTCCCGGTGCGGACATAGCGGACAGTGTGATGCGGATGATCATCAGTTGCTGCAAAATTACATCACATTTTGTCAGCACGTTTCATGCTGTGAATGAGTGCTGCCAGTTTCTCCAGCCCCGGCCGGATCTGGTCGGTCGCGATAGAGGAATAGCCCAGACGGAAGGTGCTGGCCTGCGCTGCCAGGCTGTAAAAACGGGCACCGGATTCCAGCAGAATCCCCTGTTGCTGTGCCTGCTGCTGCAGAGCCTGACTGTTGCTCACCGCGCTGCTTTCTATCCAGTAGGCAGAACCGCCAAATACCGGCGGCACACTGCTGTCCGGCAGCAGCTCGGCAAGACTGTCTTTCATGATGGTCCAGCGCGCCTGATACACCTCGCGCAGATTACGGACCAGGCTGTCGTGATAGCCGCGTTCGAGAAACAGCCCGGCGGCGAGCTGATTATTCCGTGGCGGATGACGCAGCATCACGTGGCGCAGCTCGCGCAGTTCGCGGATTAATGGCGCCGGGGCGACGATGTAGCCGAGCCTCAGTCCAGGCGACAGGGTTTTCGACAGACTGCCGATATAAATGACGCGCTGATCCTGATCGAGACTTTTCAGTGCCGGGGTCGGGTGGCTGCCAAAGCTGGTTTCGCTTTCGTAGTCATCTTCGATGATTAAAAAATTACTTTCTGCGGCCTGCTGCAGTAATTGCCGGCGACGGGCAATGGGCATGGTCACCGTCGTCGGAAACTGGTGGCTGGGAGTGGTAAAAATAAGATCGCAGACCGTCAGCTGAGCGCCGGTCATTAAGCCCTGCTGATCAATCTGCAGACTGCGGACGGAACTGCCGGTCAGGGCAGCCATGCGTTGCAGATCCGGATAGCCCGGATTTTCCAGCCCAAAAACCGTTCTATTATTCAACAGCAGGGTCAGCAGAAGTGACAGGGCATGTTGGGCACCCACCGTGATAAGAATTTCGTCGCTCTGTGCCCAGATACCGCGGCCCGGTAATAAACGCGAACGTATCTGTTCAATCAGCAGTGGATCATCGGCATCGTAATGATCAGACGACCACTGCTTTGCCGCCTGAGGGCGCAGTGAATCCAACACACATTCGCGCCAGCGTTTTAACGGAAACAGATTGGGGTCGAGCTGGCCGTAAATAAACGGATACGGTGCCTGCTGCCATTGATGCTGACGTAACGGGCGCTTGCTGGCGAGCGGATGTTTTATAAAGTGCTGCCAGTCCGGTGTGTGTTCGGAGGCGCGGCTGTCACTGGCGGTGTGGCGCAGTTTGCCGGCAAAGATCTGCGGATCGACATAATAACCGGAGCGGTCACGGGAGATGAGGTAACCGTCGGCCACCAGATCCTGATAGGCAATCACCGCGGTATTACGGGAAATGCTCAGCATGGCCGCCAGTTCGCGGGTGGAAGGCAGTGGTAAATCGAGAGGAATGTGCCCCTCGATGATGGCTTTACTGATCTGTTCGCGCACCTGCTGCTGCAGTGTGGCAGAACCATCTTTGGTCAGATGAAATAAATGCCTGAACATAAACCGCTGCTGTTATCCTGCGACAAAACGAGTATGACACAGCCGCTACGTTCTTCGTACAGGGCTCAGAAAACCGACACATTGTTCAGTTTTCTGCATCGCCTCTGCCGCACAGATATCAGTTCATCGCGTTGATGCTTTCCAGTTTGCCAAGGTTGTACGGGCTGCGCGGACGGGCGGCCATACGCTCATTAATCAGCGCTTTGGATAACGCCTTGTTGCCACTGCGGATTGCCGATTCGAGCAGGGTTCTGGCGAGGACATCACGCTGGGCATGGCTGCCACCAAACTGAGCATTGGTATTTTTTACCGACCAGAGTTTGCAGGCGGCTGTTGCGTAGTCGCCGGTGCCGTAGGCATAAAAGGCTTCGCATACCGGCAGACCGGTCTGTGCCACCATGGCATGGTTGGTCTGCTGTTTATCGCCGTAAATGACGTAGTCTTTCAGGTCCGAAATAATGTCGCGGGCAACGTCCAGCTCGTTGTTCATCACGTAGGCCATCACGGCGTGCGCATCATTAAACACGTAAAACATCTGATCTTTCTTTTTATTCCATGAGGTACTCAGTTCTGCCGGACGCCGGGCAAGTCCGGTATTCTCCAGAAATAAACGCCACAGCACCGAGGAAGCATCCAAAAGGCCCATAGGCGCCGGATAAATATCCGGATAATGCACGTACTCGTCATAAATACGCACAGCGTCATCCAGCTCGCCGGTTTCCAGCAGGAATAAATCCAGATGAATGGCGTTGTGGGTAATCATGTCGTTTTCTTTATTCCAGTACTGTTCGTACTGACGCATAAAATTCGCACCGCTCTGATATTTATTGAGCATTTCCCGGGCGTGCGCCACGGCATGAATGCCCCAGATATCACCGGGATTCATTTCCACTGATTTCAGTGCGTTTTCTTCGGCAATTTCATAATGCCCGGCTTCTTCCTGACCGAAACTCAGCATGCCCAGCAGGTAGCCATACAGCGGATGACTGCTGTCCCATTCCGGCAGTACGCGGGCAACCCGGTCGCGCAGGTTGTATGCATCGCCGAGGAAGAAGTCGAGCTGATGGCCACTGAGCAGTGCCAGAATGTCCAGCGGATATTCGGTCAGCAGCTGATCAAACATATTGGATGCTGTGCGTAGGTCGCCCCTGACCCACACCTGCAGGGCGGCGATGTGCATTTTCTCGCGCCGGTTCAGTGGCGTGCTGAGACTGAGCAGTGACTGCAGGCTGTCGAGGGCTGGCTGCAGATCGTCGCGGTCAGTGGTCCACAAGTGAATATTGGCGTGCAGAATCAGCGCCATGGCAAAACCGGGCTCGGCTTCAAGCGCGGCTTCGATCCGGGGCAGCGGATTTTTAAAGCGGCACAGTTCGGCGATGCCGGTGTTATACAGCGCCAGAACGTCTGCACTGTGTACGCTGGTTTCCAGTCCGGTGAGATCTTTCATGTTACTGCCCTCTTTACATCACTGCTTCTGTACGCGGCCGCTTGCTCTTATGTGAGCTGTTGTCATATGAGCAGGTGCCAGGCCGGTTTATCAGCTTAAAACGGTATCAGCTGGCAATGAGAGGTATGGGTCCAGATATCAACTTTTTTTGTGACACTGGACCCAAAGTGCAACCAACCGGACAATTGCCCTCAGCGCGCGGTAACGGCCGTGACTGCCGGTGAGGCGGTGACGTCGCGGATGCTGGTCAGTAGCTGGGAGAAGTATGGGTTCCACGTCAGGCGGGCGTGGTATTTGCCCTCTTCCTGATAGCCCCAGGCGGAGTACCAGAGCTGAGCGCGGTCATGTGGTCGCGGGATGGATTTCTGACCATTATTGAACAGAATATAACTGCCGTTTTTACCCATATACGGATTATCCGGCGCAAACATCACGCTCATATGGGCAAAGTTGCTGATATGCGACTCTGGCAGATAGGTGTTGATGCTGGTTACTCTGGTTTGAGGAAAAGACTCGGGCTGATTATCTGCCTGAGCCACATCGCCATACCAGATCAGACGGGCATCGGGGTGCGTAAAGGCCTGATTAAATGTCTGCAGCGTCTGTTGCGGGTCGAGCACGCTGTCGTGCTCACTGATGGTGATCAGCGCCGGGCGATCGAAGCCTTTTTCTTCCAGCAGCGTTTGCACATCTTTGACCGATTGATAGTAAAGCGCCGAGGCGTTGGTGGTCAGGGATTCGTAGCGCAGAATATTGTCTTCCGCATCGACATCGAGCCAATTCCACAAATGAGAAACCACCGGACTGAGCGCCAGTAGTGACTGACTGATGGGGTAAAAGCCGGGCGAAAATAACAGCAGCCCGGCGACTTCTTGGTGTTCTATGGCATAGCTGGTGACCAGATTTCCACCGGTGGAAAACCCTCCCAGCCAGACTTCATCAACGTCTTCGGAAAGTAATTCCGCCTGGTGAGCGACAACGCCGGTCCAGTCGTCGTAGTGGGTAAGCAATGTATCCGCCGGTCGGGTGCCGTGGCCGGGTAACAGAATACTGCGCACTAACCAGCCGTCTGCCGCCATGGTCTTCGCGATGTCACGCATATAACCGGGGCTGTCACCGAGCCCGTGCACCAGCAGTATGCCGCGGCGCTTACCCTGTACTGAGTCTGCGGCCGGCTGCATTTCAAACGGTGAGTTCAGATCGGTTTCACGTTCGTGATTGGCAGTAATAAATGCCCGGTGTGTTTTTACCCACTGGCGCGTCACTGTTTGATATCCGGCAAAGGTCGGCTGATCGTAATCCGGTAATTGTTCGCCTGATGGTTTAAATGATGCAGAATCCGGCGGTGTGGCACAGCCGCTCAGTGACAGAACAGCGATTAATGCGCTCAGAACGCCGGGTAAGGAGCGGAAAAATAAACAGCAATTCAGCGGGCGCTGGTTTAACGGGCGCTGATTTAACTGGCGATGTGGGACATTCAGCACAATAACCTCTGGGGCTAAAAATAATGACGGCTGCAGTCAGGGATACTGGCGAGTGGAAATATACCGCATAGGTAATATTACGTTATTGGTGCGATATTTACGCACAAAGTTCTCGGCTTCAAAGATGACAAAAGGATATTCCTGCTGCGGTATATCAAGAGCCGAATAAAAATTCGGTTAACCGGACTGGCTTATTTAGTCTAATATCAGAAGTCTGGTCTGTATCCTCTATAGATGGCTTGCAGTATTCCCTATAAAACTTTTTAGCTAAGGAAATAAGCTCGATGGCTTTCGATTATGGCAGTCAGTCTCTTGGCATCCCCAATCCATTCAAGACTGAGGGTAAAATCCGCCTGCTGGCAGGCATTCTGATCACCGCGCTGTCGGTGTTACCTCTGATCAGTATTTCAGCGACATTAAAAGAAAACCCGGTTCGCGCCTGGGGTCAGGTTGTGATTGGTCTGTTTCTGATGACCTGGGGTCTGCGTCTTATTGCCGTTGGTGCGATGCAGCTGTTCCGCTTTTATGTCGGTCGTTCGGTACCTTCCTCACTGGCCTTTAACCGTAATGCCAGTGAGCGTGAAAATGCTGAAATTGAACGCACCAGCGGCAGCCTGGCGTATAACTCTGAACGTCTCGAATCCATGATGATGGGGCGTAAGAACACTACCTTCTCAGAACCTCTGGGCTGGATGTCCCGTCTGGTACACTCACTGATTCCCAAGCTGGTTCTGGCGCCTTACCCGGTACGTAACTTTGTGCAGGAATTAGCCGGTGTGGTTGCTTCTACGCTGGTGGCTCTGGTGGCATTTGGCCTGTCTTATTTTGTGACGGCGACCGGTCTTGCCGGTGACAGCGGTGATTTTATTATTCCGGTGATGTCTCTGCTGTTACTGGTGTATCTGGTCTTTATCTGGCGCACAGCAGCGAAAAACATGGTGTCTGAGCGCAGTCAGGATCTGCATAAAAAAGGCGTTGCCGGTATCAGCCGCCTGTTTGTCTTTGCTCTGGTTGTGCCTGTGCTGCTGGGTTATGGCTATTCCTGGGTAACCGCGAACTCTGACCCGCACTATATGGAGCAGGCGAACAGCGTGATTAACAGTCTGTTGACGTTCAGTGCCTGGCTGAATCTGGGTCTGTTACTGATCGCTGCGCTGATTGTTGTGATTCCAACTTTCTTTCTGGTGCGCGAGCGTCTGAAAATGGCGGTGACCTCCACCAGTGTCAGCGAATTCCGTGAAAATATGCAGGAGTCTGTGCATCCGAACGAAATTTTTATTAACACCGAAAACATCGTTCTGGCTAACCGCCGTTATAAAGAAGTGCCTAACCGTGTGTACCGCGACTTTGAACCGCGTCTGGAAGAGCAGGGGCAGGGTAAAGGTACCTTCAATGGCCAGCTGCTGATTGAAACTCAGCCAGCTTACCAGCCGATGACTCTCAGCGGTCTGTTTAAAAAGGTCCGCCTGTTCAGCACCATTGGTGGTCAGCTGCTGACCGTCGGCAGCGCCGCACTGCTGTATGTGCTTTTCAACAAAGGCTTTACTGTTTATCACGATATTAAAGGCCTGTTTCTGGGGCTGCAGCATTCACGCAGTTCTGAAAACGTTATGGCATTTTTTACCGCCGGTGGTCAGGAACTGAGCACCATTCTGACGCTGCTGTTTACGCTGCTGACCGTGGCGTTTACTGCCCGTATGCTGAGTAATCTGGCGCATATGTTCTGGTCAGAAATCCAGTTCGACAGCCTGTTAATGTCGGTAAAAATGGAAGGTACTTATACCGAGAGTAAAATCTCCACCGGTATGGCTTACAACGATTCTACCCGTTCCGAAAACGTGGTGGTGCGTACTTCCATGACACCGTGGATTCTGACCTCCCGAATCCTGACGTCTACCTATGCCACCTCAGGCATGAAAAACCTGGAAATGCCGCGACTGATTATGTCGATGGATGCCAATGATCAGGAACTGGATACCATTATTGGTGAAATGCGCGACTTCCTGCGTGAGCGCGAATCCATTGCCTCCATTAATAATGAAAAAGATCTGGCCAATGCCGAACGCATTTATCAGGTTAACAGCATCAGTAAATCGGATAGTCCGGAACAGGCGAAGCTGACGGATCAGGCGACATCCGGTCAGCTGGAAGATCTTTCTGAAAGCGAAGGCGAACCGCAGCCGCAGTAAGCTTATTTACTGCGCATAAAATATCCGGCGCCAGTTTTATGCTGGTGCCGGATATCCTCAGCATTACATCACTCGATATTCTGCACCTGTTCGCGCATCTGTTCGATCAGTACTTTCAGATCCACCGCGGCCTGAGTAATACCTGTGGTAAGGGATTTGGATGACAGAGTATTGGCCTCGCGGTTGAGCTCCTGCATCATAAAATCCAGCCGCCGGCCAATGGGTTCGTCCATGGTCAGGATGCGTTTTACTTCATTGACGTGGGTATTTAAGCGGTCGAGTTCTTCGGCAACGTCAGCTTTCTGCGCCAGCATAACCATCTCGGTTTCCAGACGATCTTCATCAACGCTTACTGCCAGTTCTTTGAAGCGCTCAAGCAGTTGCTGACGCTGGGCTTCCAACGCAGCCGGCAGCTGTTGCTGTACATCACTGACGATCTCCGCAATACGCTCAATGCGCTGAGAGATGAGTTTGCCCAGTTCTTCGCCTTCACGCTGGCGGATGTCTTTCAGCGATGACACGCAATCAGCGAAGGCGCTGACAGCCTGCTGACTGATGACTTTGCTGTCGGTTTCTTCGGCGCTGATAACCCCGGGCCATTTCAGCACTTCGAGCACATTCATGGTATTGCCCGGACCGATGATGGCGTGCACCGCATCGGCAGCCGCATTCAGTTCGTGCACCAGATCTTCGTTGATTTTCATCTGCCCCTGGCTGGTAGTCGGGTGATAGCGCAGGAAGCATTCGACTTTGCCGCGGTTGAGGTGCTTTTTCAGCTGTTCGCGCAGAGCAGGTTCAATATCACGCAGGGCATCAGGCAGGCGGAAATGTGGTTCCAGATAGCGGCTGTTTACCGAGCGTATTTCCCAGGTGAAGCGGCCGTTGGTGGATTCTGCCGTGGTCCGGGCAAACGCGGTCATACTGAAAACCATAGTCATTATTCCTCTGCTCAACAGTCCGTTATTGTAAGGCCTGAGGTATTTTGCTGCCATGCCGCTATAATGCCGCTGCTGAAACATTCAATCCGATGACAACAGGGATCCGATTATGAGACCAAGTGGCCGCGCCAACGATCAACTGCGCGACGTACGCATCACCCGTAACTTCACCAAACACGCAGAGGGTTCTGTGCTGGTGGAATTCGGTGATACCAAAGTCATCTGCACCGCTTCTGTAGATACCAGTGTGCCACCTTTCCTGCGCGGTAAAGGTCAGGGCTGGGTGACCGCTGAATATGGCATGCTGCCACGCTCCACCGGATCACGCATGATCCGCGAAGCAGCCAAAGGTAAACAGCAGGGCCGTACTGTAGAAATTTCCCGCCTGATCGGTCGCAGCCTGCGTGCCGCGGTAGACCTGAAGGCGCTGGGTGAAAACACCATCACCATCGACTGTGACGTTATCCAGGCTGATGGCGGTACCCGTACTGCATCCATTACCGGTGCCTGCGTGGCTCTGGCCGATGCCATTAACTGGCTGAAAGCCAATGGTAAAGTAAAAGGCGAACCACTGAAGCAGAAGATTGCTGCGGTATCCGTCGGCATTTACAAAGGCGAAGCGGTACTGGATCTGGATTATGCTGAAGACTCCAGCGCGGAAACCGATCTGAACGTGGTAATGACCGAGAAAGGCGGCTTTGTGGAAATTCAGGGCACCGCAGAAGGCGAAGCTTTCACGCCGGATGAACTGAACGCCATGCTGGCGCTGGCACAGAAAGCTATCGCAGAATTATCTGAGGTACAGAAAAGCTCCCTATCTGCATATACCACTGATAGTATCTAAAGAGTTAACTAATAGTTCTTTGTGTAAGCTCTTTCGTTAGGGATTAGATGGTTTTGGGTGATGGAATATTCTGAGCGAAGAAAGTACTACCACATAATACGGCAGAGGTGTTATGCCGAGGTTATTGGTTCCTCTGTATGGATTGAAAAGCTGGCTACTCTCAAGGGAAGGATATGCTTGGAAATTGCACATCCTTCTAACGTCAGGGAAGCGCATGAATGGAAGACCGAGCCTAAGCTAAATTGGAATGGAATTCTTGAAACAGCTAATGATAAAGAACCAAGGCATTTTGATGTTGCTGTGTTCGTTGATGGCAAACTAGGGGCTCTCGCTCATGGGAGAGTGTCTAAAGGAAAAAGAATTGTCAGGATAGACAGGATTGCTCGTAACCCTTCATGTGATGAGCTTAAACGTCTTGTTGTTCCATTAGTTGTCGATATAGCCATGACTTATGCTCAGAAATTGGGAGCAAAGTCACTTAAAATAACTGAACCAATGGACAAATTAGTGTCTACTCTGATAGATGTATACAACGGAAGTCATGAACTGGGGTGGAATTCGTTTCCTTATGAACACGTTAGCATCCCAGTTGTATCATAGTAATGGAAGATGTTTGACAGAATGGGCCCTTGGCTATAGCCTTCTCGGCCCGAAATAGAGGTGAGTGACATGAATACAGCACTAAAAATGGACTCTACACAGCATAAGACTGTCTGTTCCAGCAGCTCTGTGTGCACAGCCAAAGTCACCCAAGAAGAATTTGATGCCGCGATCATTGCTGTGCGTGGTAAAAAAAGTTCAAAAAGGTCAGCTAAATGGGAAGCCATGGTGGAAAAAAGCCTGGCTGAGACCGTTGAGTGGCCTGAAGCATTGTAAATTTGAATAGATCAAAAAAGCCCGCGAAAGCGGGCTTTTTTGATCTGGCCATTCAGACCTATTCTTCGTCAAACTCGTATTCCACCATCACCGCAGCGTGATCGCCGAACTTCAGGTTGGTATCCAGTTTGGCTTCCACCACGTACTGGCGGATGTTCGGTGTGCAGATCTGGAAGTCTTTGCGCCAGCCATTGATGTTGCGGCGAGCGCTGTCGGCGTCCGGCCACCAGGTGTACTGATTTTCCCCGAAGTTGGCTTCACGGAAAGCATCGACATAACCCGCCGGGCCAAACATCTGATCGAAGAAGGCACGCTCTTCCGGCAGGAAGCCCGGTACGTTCTGGTTGTTCTGCCAATCAGACAGATCCACTGTTTTGTGGGTGGCTTCGAAGTTACCGCAGAAAATAAATTCGCGACGCTTGCGACGGGTCTTGATAAGGTGCTCAAGAAACTCCTGCTGGAACGCGAGTTTGTCTTCCAGTGTGTTGTACTGGTCAACCGGGGGAAACAGAATGGAACCGACACTGACGTGGTCGAAGTCCGCCTGAATAAAACGACCCTGCATATCACACTGCGGAAATGCCAGGCCGGTCATAATGGCTTTCGGCATATCTTTGGTGAGGATGGCTACGCCTGAGTAACCGTCAGCTTCTGCATCAAAAAAATAGGCGTTGAACCCTTCCGGATAGAGCACGGAATCGGGCAGCTGATATTCCTTTGCCTTCAGATTCTGAATTGCGACTACGTCTGCACCGGCTGTCTGCAGCCAGGTATACAGCCCGTTCTCCACTGCTTGCTGAAGGCCGTCGACGTGTAAACTGATTATCCTCATACATGGTTCCCAACTGGTGAAGCGTGTATCATACCGCATCCTCAGGAAAGCGGGTAAAACTGTCTGGTGCAATATCCGGCCTTCCCGGATGCTCCAGTATAGACCGCCTGACTGACCGCCCGGCCATATCATCAGGTGCAGTATGCAAAGTTATCAGAAAGAATTTATTGAGTTTGCCATCGAACAGGGTGTTCTGAAATTCGGCGAATTTACCCTCAAATCCGGGCGCATCAGCCCCTACTTTTTTAATGCTGGCCTGTTCAATACCGGCATGGCTTTGGCAAAACTTGGTCGCTTCTACGCAGCCGCCATTGAAGACGCTGGTGTTGCCTATGATGTGGTGTTTGGCCCGGCTTACAAAGGCATTCCTCTGGCCGCGTCGCTTTCTGTCGCACTGGCTGACCACTATGGCAAAGATATGCCTTATGTCTTTAACCGTAAAGAAGCCAAAACCCATGGTGAAGGTGGTAATCTTGTAGGGGCTGAACTGACAGGTAATGTACTGATCGTTGATGACGTTATTACTGCCGGTACAGCAATCCGCGAAGTAATGGCTATGATTGAAGCTGCACCGGGTGCTGTTCCTGCGGCGGCGCTGATTGCGCTGGACCGTCAGGAAAAAGGCCAGGGTGAGCTGTCAGCCATTCAGGAAGTGGAACGCGATTTTGGAATGAAAGTGATCAGCATCGTCGGTCTGAACCAGGTGCTGGATTATGTGTCAGAAAAGCCAGAGCTGAAGCAATATGCCGAAGCGATCAGCGCTTATAGGGATCAGTACGGAGTTTCCTGAGTATGAAAGCAGTAGTTGGGGTGTTGGCGTTTGTGTTGGCGATTGCAGCCACCCCCAGCTATGCCGCGAAAAAGATGTACCGCTTTAATGTGAACGGTGACGTGATCATTAAAGACTATGTCCCTGCAGAATATTCCCACCTGGCTTACGACATTCTCAACAGCCGCGGTATGGTGATTGGCCATGTCGACCGCGCCCCCACTGATGAAGAACTACAGGCAAAGCGTGCGGCAGAAGCCCGCGAACAGGCCCGCCAGCAGGCGACGGCTGAACGCAAGGAAGAAGATATGCGTCTGCTGCGTCTGTATGCCTCGCCCAACGATGTTGAGCGTGCCCGTCAGCGTCGTGCTGATGAAGTGAGTTCTTATATTGGCCTGCAGCGCCGGCGTATTACTGAGCTGGAAGAAAAACTGAGCCGGGCGGAAACTCAGGCGGCAAACATTGAACGTAAAGGTCAGGAAGTACCGGCAGATCTGCGCGAAGAAATCGCTGTGCTGCAGGGTGCTATCCGTGATTCGCAGAATACGATCAAAGACCGTCAGCAGGAGATGATCCGCATTACTCAGGAGTATGCGTCAGAGTTTGAGCGCCTGCGGGTTCTGCAGATTTATCCGCCGGGTACGCTGGAGCGGGATGTGGATTACGACCGGGTAGATAAAGCCCTGGCCGGGGACTGACGTTCTGTATTACCGATTAAGAATACGAAAAAGCCGGACATTGTCCGGCTTTTTCGTATGCGTCTGATATCAGGATCAGGCGAGGGAGGTCAGATTCTTCTCGCGCAGCAGAGTCTGATTCAGCATCGGCCACTGCTCGTCCCAGTAACGGGTTGGCGGCGCGGCAAATTCACTGCGCACATACTGGCGGATGCGGCCTTCGAGTACGGCGGTCAGCAGATTGGCTGCCGCACTGGCGGTTTGCTGTGGCACTTTGCCTTCACGCATTTCCGCTTCACGCAGGAATTTTTTCAGCTCGGTTTCGATGCGATCAAAGAACTGCTGAATACGCTGACGCAGGCGCTCGGTTTCACCCGATAACGCGTCGCCGGACAACAGGCGGCACATGCCCGGGTTCTTCTCAGCAAAGGTCAGTACCAGGGTCAGGGTCTTTTCGCAGCGGTCGCTGGCGGTTTCAAAATCCGCCTGAATACGATTGATACGGGAGAAAACCGCCTCTTCGATAAAAGCGATCAGGCCTTCGAACATCTTCGCCTTAGACGGAAAATGACGATAAAGCGCTGCCTCTGACACCCCGACGGTTTTCGCCAGGCTGGCGGTGGTGATGCGGGCACCAGGATTGGTTTCCAGCATATGCACCAGCGCCTGCAGAATCTGATCGCGGCGTGAGATGTTCTCACTCTGTTCGGTCATGGTGTCTCCGTTCAGTTGCGACGATTGGTAATCAGGGTACCCACACCTTCATCGGTGAAGAGTTCCAGCAACGTCGAGTGTGCAACCCGGCCATCAATGATGTGGGCGCTGACTACACCGGAGTGCACGGCGTCCAGAGCGCACTGAATCTTCGGCAGCATACCGCCGTAAATCGTGCCGTCGGCAATCAGCTCGTCGACCTGCTTGGTGGTCAGGCCGGTCAGTACTTCACCATTCTTATCCATCAGACCCGGAATATTGGTCAGCAGGATCAGTTTTTCCGCCTGCAGAACTTCAGCCACTTTACCGGCGACCAGATCAGCGTTGATGTTGTAAGACGAGCCGTCTTCGCCAACACCAATCGGCGCAATCACAGGAATAAAGTCACTGTTGGTAAGCATGTCCAACACCTGCGTGTTGATGCGCGATACTTCGCCGACGTGGCCGATGTCGATGATTTCCGGCTTTTCCAGCTCCGGTGATTTCTTGGTGACGTGCAGCTTACGTGCATGCAGCAGCTGGCCGTCTTTACCGGTCAGGCCGATAGCTTTGCCGCCGTTCTGGTTGATCAGGTTAACGATGTCTTTGTTCACCAGACCGCCGAGCACCATTTCCACGACGTCCATGGTTTCTGACGTGGTCACGCGCATGCCGTTAACGAAGCGGCTTTCGATTTTCAGCTTTTCCAGCAGCTCGCCGATCTGCGGGCCACCACCGTGTACCACGATCGGATTAATGCCAACCAGCTTGAGCATTACCATGTCACGCGCAAAGCTGTTCTTGAGTTCTTCGTCGATCATGGCGTTACCGCCGTATTTTACGACGATGGTTTTGCCGACAAAACGCTGCAGATAAGGCAGTGCTTCACTGAGAACCTGAGTGGCATTGATGGCGCGGTCACGCGTCAGAGGCATGGGCTGGCTCCTTGCTGGGAAGGGGTGGATTCTGTTCGGTGAGGAACCTCACCAGCCGCACATTATAGCGTGACCGGTGAGGCAGGGGCTATTCAATTTAGCCGTTTATCAGAATGGAACCTTGAGTTCCGGTGCGTGACGGGTAAGTGCCTGCTTCATCTTCTGCTGGATCAGGGCGATGGTCTGTTCGTCCTGGGCAGCGAATCTCAGGGTCAGCGTTGGCGTGGTGTTGGACGGGCGGATCAGCCCCCAGCCTGTGCTGAATTCAATACGCAGGCCATCGGTGGTAAACACCCGGGCGCCTTCCGTCAGTTCAGAATCCTGCTTCAGCAGCTCGGGAATAACGAATTTACGCCTATCATCGGTTTCAATGATCAGCTCAGGTGTGCTGACGTCTTCCGGCAGGGCGGCAAAGACTTCGCTGACCGGCTCGCTTCTCATACTGAGAATTTCCAGCACCCGGGCGGCGGTGTAGAGACCGTCATCGAAACCGAACCAGCGCTCGGCAATGTAGATGTGGCCGCTGAATTCACCGCCGACCACCGCTTTGGTTTCTGCCATTTGGCGCTTCATCAGTGAATGGCCGGTGGCGGTCATGGTCGGACGGCCGCCATGGCGGCTGATGAAACCCGTCAGATGGCGTGAGGATTTTACGTCAAAGATCACGTCACGGCCCGGATTGCGCGGCAGAATATCCTGCACCAGCAGCATCAGCAGACGATCCGGCCAGATAATCTTGCCAGTGTTGTCGATCACCATCAGGCGGTCGCCGTCACCGTCGAAGGCCAGACCCAGGTCGGCACCGCTGGCGGCGACTCTGGCCTGCAGAGCCGCCAGGTTTTCCGGTTTGCCCGGATCCGGGTGGTGGTTCGGGAAGTGACCATCCACATCGCAGTAGAGGTATTCAGCTTCAATATTCAGGTCGGCAAACAGGCGCTGCGCCAGTGGGCCGGCGATACCGTTGCCGGCATCGATCACGACTTTCAGGTCGCGACCGATCTGAACGTCGCCTTCAATGCGTTCCAGATAGTGATCTTCCAGCTGGCGGCTCTCTGCCATGCCGGTACCGCGCGGCAGATCATTGCGTTTGATTCTGTGATACAGCGCCATCAGTTCATCACCGGCCAGCGGCTGGTGGTTGACGACGATTTTCAGGCCATTGAATTCCGCCGGATTGTGGCTGCCAGTGATTACGACACCGGAACTGGCATCGGTTTCGTGGGTGGCGAAATACATCAGGCCGGTTGGCTGGGCCCCCAGTACGATGACATTACAACCTGCTTCCTGCAGACCTTTTTGCACAGCCTGCGCCAGAGACGGGCTGGATAAACGGCCATCCCAGGCAACACAGGCTTTTTTCAGACCGCGTTCCGCCAGTTCTGCACCAAGGGCGCGACCAATCCAGTAAACGGTGTCGTCGGTCAGATCTTTGCCGGCGATACCACGGATGTCATAGGCGCGGAAGATATCCGGATTGAGATCCACGGACTCTTCTTCGACCTCTTCAACCATCATCCCCATCGATGGGGTGGCAGACGCGGTTTTAGCCGGTGCCCGGCGCTGCTGTGGCTGTGCCGGTAAATCTACGCGCTGACGTGTAGTCGACATGTGTGAAGCATCTTCCGTCGTCGGTCTCATGGTGGAGAACAGGTGATGCATGGAGTCCGCCAGATCATGGAACAACTGCAGGGTAAATTTGGGAGCTGGCGTCTCGTTATCACGGCGCAGTCCGCGCACGTATGTGAGCAGTTTCAGCTGGTTCTGCAGGATGCCGCGTTTTTGCATCCCTATAACCAGGAACAGACCAAGCAGGGTGGCGACCAGAGAAACAATCCATGGGGTAATCAGTGGCACCAGTTCCAGCTGCGGACGCTTGTTGGATGGAATATAGGTCAGGTACCAGTAGTCATTGATCGGATAAGTAACCACGGTACCGCGTAAATCCGGCTCCTGCCCGGCGCGGAAAATTTCCAGACCATTTTTACGGTCGCCATCGACGAACTGATTCACTACCACCTGGCCCAGGGTGTCAGTAGCACCGGACTGGAACTGGTTCAGCCATTGCGGGCCGTACTCTGCCAGCAGCACACCAACAATCTGTTTCTGCCGGTCGTGAATAGGGGAGGCCCAGTAAAAGGCCGTGCTGTCATCGCGGGTTACCGCTTCAAAGCGCATGGCTGCGCCGTCCAGAGTGCGGCTGACGAGATCCTGTACGGCATAGCCATGAGTGCGTTGCAGGCCCATGGCTTCATTGCGTTTGATCAGCGACAGCGAGCGTACGCCGGGCATGAACTGGCGCAGGGTGAGTTTCCAGCGGGCGTCGCCATTTTCCAGAGCATTCAGGGTGTCAGGATGATTACTGGCGGCCTGCTGCAGACGGATGGTGTCCTGCAGGCGCAGGCTGAGGGAGTGGGCCATCTGTTCAGCCATGGCATTGGCGAACACTTTGTCGACGTCCGATTGAGTAAACAGGTTGATCTGAATACTCTGCACCGCCATTCCGCCAGTGATAAAAAGCAGAGCAAGCCAGATTGAGATCCGGCTATAGTAAATAATGGTTCTTGCCGGCTTTTTACCAAGGCTGCTCATGCTGATTACTTTCCTCTGTAATTGTTATGAATACCGCTGGGGTATTAATTAGTGCCGGTGTGGCCGAACCCCCCGCTGCCACGTTCTGTGCTTTCGAATTCGTCGACTAACTCAAACTCAGCCTGCACAACCGGGACCAGAACCAGCTGAGCGATGCGTTCGCCCACTTCAATAGTAAAGGGCGTATTACCACGATTCCAGCAACTGACCATCAGCTGGCCCTGATAGTCTGAGTCGATAAGACCGACCAGATTGCCCAGTACAATGCCATGCTTATGGCCCAGCCCGGAACGCGGAAGAATCATCGCCGCCAGACCAGGATCTTCAATATAGATCGCCATGCCGGTAGGAATCAGCTGGGTTTCGCCCGGATGCAGAGTCAGGGCGGCGTCCAGACAGGCACGCAGGTCGAGCCCGGCAGAACCTGTGGTGGCATACTCCGGCAGCGGAATATCTTTTCCGAGACGATCGTCCAGTAACTTTACCTGTAATTTCTGCATGTTCAGCCTTTTTCCTGAGTTAATGTGGCGTCTTTGTCGGCCTGTTTGGCGGCATATTGATGAGCAATCAGATCGATAAGCTCAGCGGCCAGTGCACTTTTACTGCGCGGCTCGAAGGATTGCTGGTTCTGATTCCAGAATACGGTGACCGCATTCTCGTCACTGTTGAAGCCGATATCGCTGCGTGACACATCGTTGGCAACGATCATATCCAGATTTTTGCTGACCAGTTTGCTACGAGCATAAGTGTCGATGTCCTGGGTTTCAGCCGCAAAACCAATGGTGAACGGACGCAGCTCGTGGTTGGCTACGGTGGCCACTACATCGGGGTTTTTCACCAGTGTCAGTTCGACGGTTTCTGACGACTTTTTGATCTTCTCCGCCTCTGGTGCGATCGGACGGTAGTCGGCGACGGCCGCGGCGGCGATGAAAATATCGCATTCCCCCAGCTGGGCCAGAGAGGTCTCCAGCATTTCCCGCGCGCTGTACGCAGGGATAACCTTAATGTGGTCTGGTGCCGGGAGATTGACCGGTCCGCTGATGATGGTTACCCGGGCGCCGGCATCACGGGCGGCAACCGCCAGGGCATAACCCATTTTGCCGGAGCTGTGGTTGGAGATGTAACGCACCGGGTCAATGGCTTCGCGGGTCGGACCTGCGGTAATCACCACATGCTTACCGCTTAACAGACCGGTTTCAAACAGGTCGGCGGCCATCAGTGCGATGGTTTCCGGCTCCAGCATGCGGCCGGGGCCAATGTCGCCACAGGCCTGACTGCCTTCCGCCGGACCGAAGATGTACAGCTTGCTGCCTTTCAGGTCGATCAGGTGACCAATGTTGTTCTGCGTGACCGGATCACGCCACATTGCCTGATTCATGGCCGGGGCCAATGCGACCGGGGCATCGGTTGCCAGGCATATAGTAGTCAGCAGATCATCGCCCATGCCGTTGGTCAGGCGCGCTATGAAGTTAGCGGAAGCCGGGGTGACCAGAACCAGATCGGCCCAACGGGCCAGTTCTATATGGCCCATGCCGGCTTCGGCGGCGGAGTCCAGCAGTTCATGGTGAACCGGGTTGCCGGACAGGGCCTGCAGTGTCAGTGGGGTGATAAATTCCATGGCCCCGGTGGTCATGACGACACGGACTTCGGCTCCGGCTTTCTTCAGAATACGCACCAGTTCAGCAGCTTTGTAAGCTGCAATTCCACCAGTGATTCCCAGCAGGACACGCTTGTTGGAGAGTTGTTGCATAGTGATCTTCAGGCTGACTAGAATGGCCCGAGTATAAAGGGAAGTAATTAATAATTCAGCATGGCATTGGGGCCCTTCCAGCCGCCTTGCCCTGCCGCTTTTACAGGGATTGGTAATGGCGATCAGCGACTGGCCTGCACTGGAGCGGCCGCGGGAAAAACTCCTTATTCACGGGGCTCATGTACTATCGGATGCCGAACTTCTGGCTATCTTCCTGCGCACTGGCGTGAAAGGTAAAAGCGCGGTGGATCTAGCCCGTGAGCTGTTATCCGATTTTGGCAGCCTGCGTGCATTGTTGACTGCAGATCAGCAGCGCTTCTGTGAGCCGCTGGGGCTGGGTCGCGCCAAATTTGCTCAGTTGCAGGCGGTACTGGAAATGGCCCGTCGTCATCTGGCTGAGGAGCTGCAACACGGTGATGCCCTGACCAGCCCGGAACTGACGCGCCAGTATCTGCAGGCGCAGCTGCGGGATCTCAGGTATGAGGTGTTCGCCTGTCTTTTTCTGGATAACCAGCACAGAGTGCTCAGGTATCAGGAATTATTTCGTGGTACTATAGACGGCGCTGCGGTTTATCCGCGTGAAGTGGTCAAACAGGCACTGGAACAGGGTGCCGCTGCTGTCATACTCGCGCATAACCACCCCTCAGGCATTGCTGAACCCAGTCAGGCGGACCGGGCCATCACCGACAGGCTGCAACAGGCTCTCGGTCTGGTCGATATCCGTGTGCTGGATCATCTGGTTGTCGGGGACGGTTACGCTGTGTCGTTTGCTGAACGGGGCTGGCTTTGATGCCGGTTGCTGACCTTCAATCGTGATTCCGTCACGAATATTCACCGATAACCCTGTCTTTCGTACAAAAAACATCCTTTTGCTTGCGAGTGATCTGGTGTTTTGGTATAAAGCGCAGCTCATTTCAGCCAGGGTCGTCCAAGGTCTTCCGGAATCGGAGACTAACGCCCACGGTTGGTAACGAATTTACAGATTTCGATACAGTTAAGAATCGGGGCGAAGATCAAATGTCTAAGGTTTGCCAAGTTACAGGCAAAAGTCCTGTAGTAGGGAACAACGTTTCCCACTCCAACATTAAAACCAAGCGCCGCTTCCTGCCTAACCTGCAATATCACCGCTTTTGGGTAGAAAGCGAAAAACGTTTCGTACGTCTGCGTGTTTCCACTAAAGGTATGCGTATCATCGATAAGAAAGGTATCGATGCTGTGCTGACCGCAATCCGCGCTCGCGGCGAAAAAGTTTAAGGAGCATTTTATGCCACGCGATAAGATTCGTCTGGTTTCAAGTGCCGGTACCGGTCACTTCTATACCACTGACAAAAACAAGCGCACCATGCCTGAGAAATTCGAGATCAAAAAATTTGATCCCGTTGTTCGTCAGCACGTTGTATACAAAGAAGCTAAAATCAAATAAGTTTCTTTGTGCTTGAAAAGAACCCGGCTTGCCGGGTTTTTTTATGCCTGTCATTTACCCTTCACGATGTTTGTTATTGATGGTCTGTGCTGGTCACAACCCATAAGGAGCCTCAGAGCGGATGCCGGAATTACCCGAAGTCGAAACGACCAAACGCGGAATAGCCCCCTGGCTTACCGGGCAGCGGATTGAAAAAGTGATCGTGCGTCAGCCGAAACTGCGCTGGCCGGTGGTCGCTGAGATTCATCAGCTCGAAGGGCAGACCATTACCGGCCTGACGCGGCGCGCCAAATATATTCTGGTGGAGACTGCCAAAGGCACTGCGATCTGGCATCTGGGGATGTCCGGGTCATTGCGCTTAGTAGAACCGCAGGAAGATCCCGGGGTTCACGATCACATCGACTGGCAACTGAGTAACGGCAAAGTGCTGCGCTACCATGATCCGCGCCGGTTTGGCGCTTTATTGTGGGTGGCGCCGGGTGAGGACTGTGAGCATCTTACCCATCTCGGCCCGGAACCTCTGTCAGAGGCATTCACTGCAGACTATCTCTGGCAACGCTCGCGCGGTAAAAGCCAGGCCATCAAGACCTTTATTATGGATGGCAAAGTGGTGGTCGGTGTCGGCAATATCTATGCGAATGAAAGCCTGTTCAAGGCGGGTATCCGTCCACAGACCGCCGCCGGGAAAATCAGCAAAGCAAAATACGAACGTCTGGTCAGTGAGATCAAAACCGTGCTGGCGGCGGCCATCGAGCAGGGTGGCACGACATTGCGGGATTTTGTTGGCGGTGACGGTAAGCCCGGCTATTTTGCCCAGCAGCTGTTCGTTTACGGCCGCGGTGGCAAACTGTGCAAAGTATGTGATGCTACTCTGAAAGAGATACGTCAGGGCCAGCGGGCGACGGTATATTGCCCAAAATGCCAGCACTGAAATCAAAAAAGCGTGATTTACCGCCCGTGCGGGACGCAGAGCACATTCGGTGGTCGTGACGGAGCCTGAAGGTGCTGATATAGTCGGCTTATTCGCATTCGTATAAAAGAGGAAGGACAATGCAACCTATGGTGGCATTACGGAAGCCCGTAAACATTGTTGTAGCAAGTGCGCTGATCGGACTGAGCTCTATGTCAGCCGCGGAAACGATTGAGGAAACGCCGGGAGCTGGCGCAATGGTCGCGGACGCTCTGTTTGCCCGTCCGTTGTATTTTGTTCTGTCACAGGCCGGAGCACTGATTTACGGTGCGACGCTGCCTTTCACCCTGCTGGGTGGCAACGCAGATGAAGCCGCAGAAACCTTCGTGGTTACACCTCTGCAGGCCGCTTTTGTGCGCTGTCTGGGTTGTGGCAAGATTCCTAACGAAGTCAGCGAAGTCAAAGAAGGTGAAGGCAAAAGCATCCGTCATTTTGTTATGCTGAATGGCGGCCTGAGCATGATGGACGCCGAAGGCGAAAACAGTGACGGCGCCGGTTATGGCCTGTACATGGGTACGCATTTTGAGCTGGCTGATCACAGCCGCTTTGATGTGATGCTGGGTGCTAAGAAGTTGGCCGCGGATCTTGATTATGATATCGACGACACCACGACCTACACTGACGACGTTCTGTCTTACCAGATCGTTACCCGCTTCGGTAAAGAGATCTTCACCAACACCGATCTGATGTTCAAACTGGGTCTGCACCGCTGGAGCGTGGATCGTGATGTTGAAGTCTCAGGTGTCACTGCTTCCGGCAGCACAGACGGTATCGACTTCCTCTGGGGTGTTGGTCTGGACACCGACCTGGGAGACTCTTTCCGTCTCGGTCTGGATTACACCTCTTACAGCATGGATAACTCAGACGACGACTACGACGCAGATATTGCGACGGTCGATCTCAGCCTGAGCTATCTGTTCTGATCTGCTGATATTGTTATATCAGTAAAAAAAACGGGAGCCTGGCTCCCGTTTTTTATGTCCGCTCGTCTGTCTCAGACCGGTTTCTCTCAGATCATTGCCTTCAGGCTTTGCCACAGCTGGCCAATCCACTCGTAAAAAGCCCGTTCACTTTTGTGGGCGGCGTTAGCATCAATACGCCAGTCGGAATCTTCACTGCTGAGCACCACCGCCGGTGCGGCTATGGGTTCAAGCTGTTGCTGCTGAAAAAAGACCATGGCTCGCGGCAGATGAGAGGCCTCACTGATCAGGGCGAATCTTTTACCGGTCAGATCGGCAGCCATCTGCTGCGCTTCTTCTTCTGTATCCCTGGCCTGCGGGAAGATACGGATGCGCTGTTCAGCCACGCCCATGCTGATGGCAACTTCACGCATGACTTCCGCGTGGGAGCGGCGGTCGACACCGGCATACCCTGAGACGAACAACTCCGCCTGCGGGTTAGCGGCCAGAATCCGCAGGCCCTCGGTGAGGCGGAAAAGGGCGGGTGAACAAAGCTGCGCAGCGGGCGGAACGTCCAGGTCGGTTTTATGGCAGGAGCCAAGCACCACCACAGTATCCACCGGCTGATCCAGATCGAATTTCGGGTACTGCTTTTCAAACGGTGCCAGCAGGGAATCGGCAACCGGGTTCCAGCTGGTCAGCGCCAGAAACAGCGTTGACAGCAGAATCAGGCTTTTGCCGGTAAAAGGACGCTTCTTTAACAGCAGCAGTCCCAGCAGTAGACCCATCACGGTCAACGGAATCGGCATCAGCAGCATGCCGATGACTTTCTTTAAATAGAAAAACAGCAAATTATTTTGCTCCAGATATACGTACGCCGCCGACCGCAGCTTCACCGATACCGCGTGGATCGGCAGCGGCCGTCACACGTCCGGATTTTTTATCCCACCGAATGGCCTGCATGTTGCCATAGTTATAACCCACTTCGCGCAGGGTGTGCCCCAGGCTTTGCAGGGCTTCTTTTTCTTCATCACTGAAGGCGCCGGGTTCGTATTGCAGCACATCCGGCAGGTACTGATGGTGGAAGCGCTGACGGCTGACCCAGTCGGTGACAGGCTTCTTCTGCAGATGCTCAAGCACGCCGAGGAACACCATGCTGATAATCCGGCTGCCGCCCGGCGTGCCTATGATGGCGGTGCTGTCCGGGCTGTTGACTATGGTTGGTGTCATGCTCGACAGTGGACGTTTGCCCGGTGCGATGGCGTTGGCTTCATTGCCGGTCAGGCCATAAGCATTGGGTGCTGACGGTTTGGCGGAGAAGTCGTCCATTTCATTATTGAGTACCACGCCAGTGCCGTCGGCCACGAAGGCAGAACCAAATGGCAGGTTAATGCTGAGCGTGGCAGATACCATATTGCCGTCTTTATCGAGCACGGAAAAATGCGTGGTATGGAAGCCTTCTTTAATATTCTTCGGGCCGTTGAGCGACAGGCTCGGTGTCGCCTGGTTCATATTGATGCTGCTGATCCAGTGTTCCGCACGTTGTTCTGCCATCAGTTCCGTCAGTGGCACATCGACAAAATCCGGATCGCCCAGATACTCAGCCCGGTCTTTGTAGGCACGGCGCATCACTTCGGTAAACAGATGCGTCTGACGGACGTTATCCAGCGGCCGCCAGTTGAAGTAATTGATCATGTTGAGCATTTCGACCAGAGCAACACCACCGGAAGATGGCGGCGGCGCGCTGATGATTTCGGTACGGCCATACTGCACATGAATCGGCTGGCGCTCGACAACCTGATATTCCGCCAGATCCTGCAGGCTCCAGTTACCGCCATGGCTCCTGACCGAGTTCACCAGCTGTTGTGCTGTTGCACCATGGTAGAAACCGTTAAATCCCTGCTCAGCAATGCGCTGCAGTGTGGTTGCCAGCTGTGGCTGGCGGATCACATAGCCGGCGGCGGGAATATTGCCGTTATCAAGGAAGATGCCGGCGCTGCCCGGATAACGCTGCAGCGTCTGTAAACGCCAGCCCGCCAGTTCACGATAAACCTCGTCCACCGGGAAGCCCTGCTGTGCCTGTTTTATGGCCGCTGCCAGCGTGCGGCTTAACGGCAGTTTGCCGTAGTTCTTTGCGATATGGGCGAAGGCTGCAGGCTGGCCAGGAATAGCGGCGGCGGTGGGGCCATTAATGGCCTTATCCCTGTCGACCTTGCCGTCTTCATCAAGAAAGTAATCCCGGTGCGCGGCCAATGGCGCTTTTTCGCGGGCATCAATAAAGCGGTACTGATCTTTTTTGGCGTTGTAGATCAGCCAGAAGCCGCCACCGCCCAGACCGGCACTGTAGGGCTCAACCACACCAAGGGAAGCGGCTACTGCGATGGCGGCATCAAAGGCATTGCCGCCATTGGCAAGAATATCCATACCGGCCCGGGTCGCCAGTGGATGGGCGCTGGCAATAGCGCCGCTGAGGCGGGTGTTTTTGGCGGGGGCACTTGTCTGCGCTGCGCGCTCTGGAGCAATCGCATCTGTTTTTGTTGATTTCTGCGGGACAGATTGCGTACTGCAGGCGGTAAAAGCGAGTATTACCGGAACAAATAGCATCCGGCGGCAGATTGCGCGCATAAAAAAGGCCTCCGTTGTCGGGAGGCCTTAGTGTGTGGCAGCTTACTTTAGGGTGCAACTGCCACAGCGATCAGGCGATCTTTTTACCGGTCAGCTTTTCGTATTTTGCTTCCAGCTCTTCCTGAGTTTCCATGTTGTCCTCATCCTGAGGGATGCAGTCTACCGGGCATACCAGCTGGCACTGAGGCTCATCGTAGTGACCTACGCACTCGGTGCATTTCTTTGGATCGATAACGTAAATTTCGTCACCAGCGGAAATCGCTTCATTCGGACATTCCGGTTCACATACATCACAGTTGATGCATTCGTCGGTAATAATCAGAGCCATGTTGTTACCTCTCAGTCTCGGGCAATTACTTCACGAGCCGCTTCAGGGCGCGGGCAACTTCAGGATGGACAAAGTTGCTGACATCGCCGCCAAGGGACGCGATTTCTCTCACAAGGGTAGATGATATATAGGAGTATTGTTCTGCAGGTGTCAGGAAAATACTTTCTACGTTCGGTGCCAACACTCGGTTCATGTTGGCCAGCTGGAATTCGTATTCAAAGTCTGACACCGCCCGCAGGCCGCGCAGAATGATATTGGCATTTTTTTCTTTGACGAAGTCCGCCAGCAGATTGCTGAAACCGGTCACTTCCACATTGGCCAGGTGGCCCAGTGTGTTCTGTGCCAGATCAACCCGGGCTTCCAGGTCCAGCATCGGCTTTTTCTTAGGGTTATCGGCTACCGCCACAATAATGTGGTCGAACATGCGTGCCGCCCGCTCAACCAGATCGGTATGGCCGTTGGTAATCGGGTCGAAGGTACCGGGATAAACAGCTGTGTTCATATCAAAACCTTAAAAGGACGGTAGTGAGTGCGGCGCATAGTAAACAAAAGTACGAAGTCTGCCAATAACAGTGGCGATATCCTCGTATATCTCTGCAGTTATATTGCCGTGCATCAACGGCCGACGACCGGGCTTTTATCTGCAGGTTGCAGGCGTAAGTTGAAAGCCACTGAAATACGCGGCTCTTCTTCACGGTGCGGTGCCACCATGTGCAGCTGGTAGCCGGGAAACAGGAACAGGCGGCCATTAGCCGGGTGGTAAGAGACGCTGGTAGGGCGGCCATACTGTTCGCCGCGGGCATCGCCATCAATAAAGATAATATCACCGTCCTGCATGCTGCGCCCTTCGACGCGCTTCAGAGCACCGACTGAGATGTACACACAGCCGGACCATTCGCACGGCAGGTGATGGTGTACGGAATTCCAGTCACCGGCTTCATTGATATTGGCCCACATCTGAGTCAGCAGAATCTTCTGGTTTGCGGCTTTGGGATTCTGATGGCGGATACAGGCTGAGGCTGTGCTGTAAACCGCCTGGGTCAGCCAGCGGATAGCCGGATGTTTGTCGGCGTGCAGTTTGTCGTCACTGTGCCAGCCACCCATATTGCTGCGTTCAACGCCACCGGCCTGGGCGCGCATGGACAACAGGTAATCTGCCAGCTCAGCCTGATGATCATTGAAATCCGCCAGCGTTGCTTCAAAAACGGGTACGCCAAAGTGCTGGTGGCTGTCGATATTGGTGCTCATGGTTCAGACTCTTTTTATGCTTGTTGCTGACGGAAAGATAATGCGCTGCAGTCTGCCGCAGAATGGCAGTAAGGTACAGACGCAGGTCAGGATTTGCACAGATTCAGCCTGTCGGAATGACGTGTTTGGATGGATTAATTTGAACAGCAGGCAGAGCCCGCAGGCTCCGCCAACGGTTAAACGGCTCCGGCACGAATTGTTTCCAACAGTTCCGTCGCCTGTTTGCAGGCAAGACCGTAAATGGAAAGCTGCGGATTGGCACCGATACTGGATGGAAATACCGAGCCGTCAAACACATACAGATTATCCAGATAATGGTATTTGCCCTGGCTGTTGACCAGGCAGCGGCTTTTATCTTCGCCCATGGCCAGTCCGCCCATGCAATGTGCCGAACCGGCGGTAAACGCATTAGAGCGGAATGCCAGCTGCGGGATAGCCGCCTGCGCTTCTTCCCAGCTCTGATACCAGGGCGCATCAACATGAGATGGACGCACCGCTTTGGCACCGGCGGCGAACTGAATTTCCGCCATGGTCAGCCAGGAACGCAGCACACCATCCCACAGGTAATCGTTAATTTCGTGATCGATAATGGGCGAGCCATCATCGCTCAGCTCAATGCTGGCGCCCTGACTGTGCGGATGAAAACCATCACGCAGCAGGGCAATGGTGGCCTGCAGATTGGGTAATTTCTGAATGTCGGTGAAATGCTGGTGACCATGACCGAGCAGCAGTACCGAAGTTAAACCGGGCTGCAGTGGTGGCACTTCAAGTTTGTAACCGACGCGGCCATTCACTTCCTGCCATTGGAAATGATCCACATACACCGACTGTGGGGCGCCGTAATACGGATCGATCTGCTCCTCAAATTCGGCGAAGCAGAAGGTGGTCGGATGGAAAAAGGTCCGTTTACCAATGCGTTGCTGCGGATCAGGTGCATCCGAGCGCAGCAGCAGCGCAGGGCCGTTGATCGCACCACAGGCCATAATAATGTGAGATGCCTTAACAACCAGACGCTTGCCGCTCGGCTGATAATGCCGGTCGAGCGCGGTAACATCGACGCCCAGTACTTTATTGCCTTCGATAATCAGACGATCGGCGCGGGCGCTGTAAATTAATTGTGACTGGTTATCCAGCGCTGCCGGAATGGTGCTGACCAGCATGGATTGTTTGGCGTTGGTCGGGCACCCGGTACCGCAGTAACCCAGATTCCAGCAACCGGCGACATTACGCGGAATTAAATGCCAGTCGATACCCAGCTGAGTGCAGCCTTTAGCCAGTACGGAATTATTCTCATTGGGTGGCACCTGCCATGGCGCAACGTTAAGGCGTTGTTCCATCTTTTCAAACCAGGGCGCCATATCGGCAGCAGAAAAACCTTCGACCTTAAATTCCCGCGCCCAGTAATCCAGCGTCGGCTCTGGTGTGCGGAAACAGGAAGTCCAGTTAATTACCGTGGTGCCGCCCACGCAGCGTCCCTGCAGGATCGACATGCTTCCGTCTTTGCTCATTCGTCCGGCGGATTCCTGGTACAGATCGTGGTAAGCCTCACGTTCATCCATACGGAAATCTTTGGTGCTTTTCAGCGGGCCTTCTTCCAGCATTAACACTTTCAGACCGGCGTTACTGAGAATTTCTGCACTGGTGCCACCCCCGGCACCGGTACCGATAATCACCACATCGGCTTCGATAATGGTGTCGTTATCAAAGTCAGTCGCGGTACTGACATCCCAGCCATTGGCGATGCCTTCCAGAATCGGATCGGGAATACCGGCAACTACCGGAATATCCGGCTGACGTTTTGCTGAATCCTGCATACCTGTCTCTCTGCCTTTGTCTTTATTCGCTGGCTCACTCACAGCGCCGTATCGTTATTACGGGCATGACCGTGAACTCTGGTTTTTAGTTATTGTTATTTACAAGCGCCTTCCATCGCTGCACATCGTTCAGGCAGGAATTTTCTTTGGCGGTCCGGGGTAACCGGAGACTGCAAAGGTTTCCGGCTGCATATACCAGCACATGGTCAGCAGTTTGCACAAAGAGCCGTAGCCCATGCGTTTTAATTGCAGGCTGCTGTTTTTCCAGTCATTTAAAAAGTCGTTAATGTCTTCTTCAGAAGCGGCAGTCCAGCTGCGCCACTGAGCGCCCATCACAGATCGTATTGGCGCAACCTGCAGTACGTCCAGCAACAGCATCAGCTGACTTCGCGAATATTCCTGCAGGGTGCCGATCAGATTATCGAGGGCCTGCATCAGGCGTGTCTCAGCCTGCGCCCCCAGTTGACCGGGATAGCCGTCCGCCAGAATCACAGGTGCCAGCGCCGAGAGCAATTCAATATCTCCCTGACGCAGCAGACGGTAGCCTTCTGCGGCAGGCTGTTTGCTGCAGCCACTGAGACCAGCCGCTGTTCCAGCCAGTGTTAACAGCGCAGCTGAAGCGGTGCTCAGCTGCATAAAACCGCGTCGTGTTGTTGTTGTTTTCAGCATGGTTTTTTCTGTATGTTTTTCCGGATGCAGGTGAATTTATTCAGTCAGCCGTTAACGGATAAAGAATTTTTTAATCAGTTTCTGTATGCCGTTGCCATAAGGCGGATAAATAAACTGACCACTGTTGAATTTACCTTTGCGGTGAACCGCTTTGGCTTTCGATAATGCAATAAAACCTTCTTTACCGTGATAGTGTCCCATGCCGGAAGGTCCGACACCGCCAAAAGGCATATCATCCTGAGCAATGTGCATTAACGTATCATTGATGCTTACACCACCGGCGTGAGTACGCTGCAGCACGGTATTCTGTATGGCTTTGTCGTAACTGAATAAATACAGTGCCAGCGGACGGTCGCGGTCGTTAATGTAATCAATGGCGCTATCCAGTGTTTTATATGGCACTACAGGCAGTACCGGCCCAAACAGCTCTTCCTGCAGAACTTTCATATCGGCGTTGCCGTTTTCAATAATATGCAGCGGCATTTTGCGGGTGCCGGAAAAATCTTCTGCTGCCGGATTTACCACGGTGATTTTTGCACCTTTCTGGCGGGCATCTTCCACCCAGCTTTGCAGGCGTCCGAACTGACGCTGATTGACGATGGCGGTGTAATCACTGTTGTCGCGCAGTGATGGGTACATGCGGGCGAAGGTTTTCTGGTAGGTATCAATAAACGTCTGCTCCTGACCCTCAGGCAGCAGAATATAATCCGGCGCGATACAGGTCTGCCCGGCATTCAGTGATTTACCAAAACAGATGCGTTCAACGGCATCTTCCATGCTGGCCCCGGGAGCAATAATAGCCGGCGATTTACCGCCCAGCTCCAGCGTTACCGGGGTGAGATTTTTCGCCGCAGCGGACATAACGATTTTGCCGACCGCCGTTGAACCGGTAAAAATCAGATGATCCCAGGGCAGTTCAGCAAAGGCAGAGGACACTTCGACTTCCCCTTCGATCAGCGCTACCTGACTTTCATTAAACACATCGGACAGCATTTTCTGCAGCACTTTATTGGTCGCCGGAGTGAATTCCGACATTTTGATCATTGCGCGGTTACCGGCACTCAGCGCGGTGGCTAATGGCAGTATTGCCAGCTGAATCGGATAGTTCCACGGCACCATGATGCCGACGACTCCTAATGGCTGGTACATCACATGGTTGTGCGATGGCGCAAACAGCATGCTGACGTGACGGCGCGAGGGCTTCATCCAGCGCTTCAGATGCTTTACTGAATAATCGATACCCTGGGCACAGGTCATGATTTCAGCGATTTCGGTTTCATCAATGGAGCGGCAGCTGAAATCCTCGTTCACCGCCGTGGCCAGTTCTGTGCGGTATTTCAGCAGGGCCTGCTTAAGGCGCTTAAGATCGCTGATACGTTCAGCTGCGGTTGGCAGAGGGTGCTGGCGGTAAGCAAGTTGCTGCTGGTTAAACAGCTGCTGCATGCGCTGCAGTTCCTGATCCGCGGCAACAAGGCTGGTGGCAGTCGCGACCATAGCGTATTTCTCCTGAGTAATATCCGGGGCGCTGCGGGGCTGCCGGCGCCGTGGGGCGGATATCCGAAGCTCTACCGAAGCAGTTTGTTGTTATTAGTAGTTTGCGCTTTAAAGGTTTAGAGTGTTTACTCTAATTATTCTGAAGTCAAGAATCAGCAGGTAACAATCCATGGACAACAACTTATGGGCAAGAACTATGGATAACAATCTGCAGACAACAGGCGAAAGGACATAGCGATGGACCACAGAGGCCAATGTGGGGTGAAGGTACTGCACTGATACTGGTTATTGTAGATTTTGCACAAAGGCCAGCTGAGACAGAAACAAATGTTGGCCGAATACAGATTGTTGTGGTCGCAAATCTGGTCATCGGACGCTAAATGGCGATAATGGCTGTTATGAAACCGAGCTCAACGAAAGATACCAACAGTAAGGCAGTCAGTACCCGGGAGCGTATCCTCTGCGCCAGCCTGCAGCTGTTTAATGAGCAGGGTGAGCGTAATGTCAGCACCAATCATATCGCCGCGCACCTGGATATATCGCCGGGTAATCTTTATTACCATTTTAAAAACAAGCAGGCGATTATTTATGCCCTGTTTGGTCAATATCAGAAGCGCGTTCTGAATATTCTGCAGGTGCCGGAAGACCGTCAGCTGCAACCCATGGATAAACTGAATTACCTGCAGGGTGTTTTTAAAGGTTTATGGGATTTTCGTTTTCTGCACCGTGATATGGAACACCTGCTGTTGTCCGATCCGCAACTGCATGGCCATTATCGTGCATTTTTCCGTACCTGTGAAAGCCGCGTACGGGAGATTTTTCGTGGCCTTGGACGGGCAGGAATTCTCGATGTAACTGAAGAAGATATTATCGACCTGGCATTAAATACCTGGATTATCGTGACCTCCTGGTTTTCATTTCTGCGCTGTAATCTGCTCAGTGATGAATCACAGACAATCTCGCCGGAACTGCTGCAGGGCGGAATTTATCAGGTGTTTACGCTGGAACGTCCTTATCTGACGGAAGAATATCGCGATGTGATGTGTGAGTTGCAGCAACGCTATATGCCACGGCCTTCCTGGCTGGCCAATCCGCCGGCCGCAGAATAATGCCCGCGCTGCGCCTGCTGGCTGGTGTGTTGCCGTCGCTGTTAATGACGTTAACGCTGGCCGGCTGCAGTGACACAGCTGAAGATCATCTGCGCGACTATCATCAACGGGTTGCCCGGGTTCTTAACGAAGAACTTCCTCCTGAAACCAGAACACCGCGTATAGCGCGGGTTGCTGTCACACACTTTGCACTGGCTCTGCCGGATTACCGCATCAATCTGTTGGAATTACTCAGCCTCAACGATTGCCGCATCAGTCAGGCGATCGCACAGAAAAATTCCACCCTGGGGCGTCTGGCGGCAGCCAGTCAGTCGCTGATTCAGGAAATGGCCATTCTGCGTGACGGAGATGAGTGTGTGCTGCAGTTACAGCAGGATGATCCGCAACTGGCGCAGCAATTACAGACGGCGCTGCAGCAGAAGTACGACGCCCGTCTGCATTATTGGTGGAACGCCTGGGTAACGGCGGATGAATGGCAGAAATTGATCGCCTCAGCTGCACAGCCGTTGGACTGGCCTGAAACGGCTTATGAAAAGCCTGCGCATATTTCCCTCACTCTCAATGCTCTGGATTATGCTATTGCACAGGGTGAGGCTGTGGCTGGCGGAGATTTTACCGCTCCGGATAATATGGAAAGTCAGCTGCAGCAATTAATGCTTGGCGAAACGTTTGGTCGCTGGCTGGCCAGTGCCTATCTGTTGATCTCAGAACTCAATCGCAGCGCTGCCATTATTGAAAACCGCCTGGCGCGCAAACCATTGTGTCCGACCGGGCAGGAAACCCCGGATGCAAAAATTCTGCACAATGTGTTTATGAAATATTACGCTGCGCAGGTGCAGCCTTATATCAGTCTTACGGATCAGACCGGAAAGTCTTTGTTAGCCAGAACAGATGCCATGACCGCGTTGTTAGCAGAACAGCCACCACAGGCGTTTAATCACTGGTACCAGCAGGTGGTTACGGTGAATGAGACATTTAATCAGGCGAATAAACGCCACGTTCAGGCATGGCAGACGATTCTGCGGCAGTGCGGATTAATGCCGGGCAGCTGAAGCACGGCATTTACAGGGATGAAAATCAGCTGAAAGGTATTTTATTTTAATACCTTTAATGCCTGTTTATTTGTATTTTATTTTAATACCTTTCGATTCAGACGGGCAGAATTTCCTCTTTAACGCCTTCGGAATCAGGCAGGCTGAATTTCCTCTTTAACGCCTTCGAAATCAGGCAGGCTGAATTTCGAAAAGCGAAAAAACAAACTCTTTGGTTTTCTTCGATTTTATTTCACGCCAGTTGGCCGGATAAACAGGCATTAACGTGGCTTCGTGCTCCACATACACCAGGGCGCCGGGTAACAGCTGTAACTGTTCGATGGCTGGCTTCAGCAGGTTTTTATGGAACGGTGGGTCAAGGAATACCAGATCAAACGGTTCCGGGTTTTCTTCCATCCACACCAGCGCATCACCGGCCCAGACCTGAGCGTTTCTGGCTTCCAGTAATTGCAGATTTTCTTTCAGCTGAATCGCGGCGTTGGGATGCTTTTCCAGAAAGATAACTTCTTTAGCACCACGGGAAAGCGCTTCAAAACCTAAGGCGCCGCTGCCGGCAAATGCGTCCAGTACCCGCGCACCTTCAATATCAAACTGCAGCCAGTTGAACAGGGTTTCACGTACCCGGTCCATGGTCGGGCGCAGGCCATCCAGTGCCGGAAATTTCAGCCGCCGCGAACGCCATTCGCCACCGATGATCCGTAATTGCTGAGACTGGGCTTTACTCATGTTCTTTGTTCACTTACTGCTGACTGGCTGTTTGGTTGCTTTCTGCCGGGGTAGTTGCCACTGGAATGGTTCGCAGGCAATCGACCGCCTGAGTGACATCCTGTGGGTACGCGTCGGCCAATGACGTATAAAGATCGGCATAGGTCCCGGCGGGCAGGCGATGGTAGGCAAGATCAGCCTGAATGTCGATGCGCGTTTGCTCGTCCTGCCAGTTACGGCGCAGCTCGCGGCTCTGCTGCAGACGCCACACCGCCCATTCCTGTAATTCCGGTGCCTGTAGCGGGCGGCCACTCAGCTGCTGTGGTAACTGGCCAAGCTGCTGCCATTCCATGCCCTGCTGCTGTGCCAGCCATAATGCGCCGGGCAGATGCTGGCGGATACAGGTTTGCCAGGATTCCGTGGTGGTGGGCATAGGCTGCAACTTCTGTTCGCGGATAATCAGCGCCGCCATGGCCTGCTTTTCAATATCGGACCAGGGGCCATTGATCAGAATCACCGCGGGCTCTTCTGACGGTGCGGTTGCCAGTCCCTGATGCAGGGGAATGGTCCAGCTGGCCGCAGGCAGTGTTAAGTGTGTGCTGCTGTTGTGTGCGCCACGGATGACCAGCGTGCCGCCATCAATGGTGCCACCGGACTGAAACCACACACTGACGCCTTCGCTGTTCGCCCAGCTTTGCCAGCCAGCGTCGTGCAGTGGTGGCAGTTTCAGCGGCTCGAGTGCGGCCTGTTCGTCCTCTTTGCCCATCAATTGCAGCCAGGTGATGGCCACCAGACAGACCAGAATAATGATGTTCAGTGTTTTGCGGCTTAAGCCCTGCAGCATATCGGATTGTCCTGAGCGCGATTCCTGTCGAATGATGGTAGGATAGCCAGCGGTCGCTGGTGGTGAAAAGTCTTATCGAACAATACCGCCGTGCAACCTTAACCATTGTTACCGGATCTGACAGTCAGAGTACCCGATGTTTAATTTCTTTAAGCGCAAAAAAGGCGCTGACGACAATAAAGAAGCGGAAGCCAAAGCGGCCGCGGAAAGCACAGAGCAAACAAACGACAGCAGCGATGACGCTGCGGTCAGTGAAGCAGCAGAATCGCTGGCTGCTGAGCAGGTCACCGAGGTTGCTGTTGGAGATGATGTTGAAGCTGATGCTGAGGAAGAATCTCAGCAGGCGGAAGAGCCTGCTGCAGTTGAAGCTGAAATGGCAGAACCTGAAGCGGCAGACGCGCTGGTTACTGAAGCGGAAAAAGCGGAACCCGAAGTTACTGAACCTGAAGCTACGGAACCAGCCGTCTCTGCGGTTGTGGAAAGCGTTGCAGATGTGCCGTTTGGTCTGGATACCACCGCAGCCCGTCCGGGCGAAGAAAAAGCCAGCGCTAAAAAACCAGGTTTCTTCAGCCGTATCCGTCAGGGTCTGAGCAAAACCCGCAGTGGTCTGACCGATGGTCTGGCGAACCTGCTGCTGGGCAAAAAAGAGATTGATGATGATCTGCTGGAAGATCTGGAAACCCAGCTGATCATGGCCGACGTTGGTGTAGAAACCACTCAGGCCATCATGCAGCGTCTGACCGATCGCGTCAGTCGCAAAGAGCTGGGCGATTCTGACGCCCTGTATCACGCCTTAATCGCTGAGCTGCAGGAAACTCTGGCCACAGTGCAGGCACCACTGACCATCGACAGCAGCAAGACGCCGTATGTGATTCTGATGGTGGGCATCAATGGCGTGGGTAAAACCACCACCATCGGCAAGCTCGCCAAGCAGTTTCAGAACGACGGCAAGAGCGTCATGCTGGCCGCCGGCGATACCTTCCGTGCCGCAGCGGTTGAACAGCTGCAGGTCTGGGGTGAGCGCAATAATGTGCCGGTGATTGCCCAGCATACCGGGGCCGATTCTGCTTCGGTGATTTTTGATGCGGTGCAGGCAGCCAAGGCGCGTAAAGCCGATATCCTGATCGCCGATACAGCCGGTCGTCTGCACAACAAAGACAACCTGATGCAGGAACTGGAGAAAGTTGTGCGGGTCATGAGGAAGCTCGATGACACGGCGCCGCACGAAGTCATGCTGGTGCTGGATGCCGGTACCGGTCAGAACGCCGTGAATCAGGCGAAGCAATTCCAGCAGGCAGTGGGTGTTACCGGTCTGACCCTGACCAAACTCGATGGTACCGCCAAGGGCGGGATTATCTTCTCGCTGGCGCAGCAGTTTGGCCTGCCGGTACGTTACATTGGTGTCGGTGAAGGCATCGATGATCTGCGTACCTTCAACGCCGAAGAATTTACCAAAGCGCTGTTTCAGCGTGATGCCGACGAGCAGTAACCCGGCCTGAACCAGACCAGCGGAGATAAGCAGTGACGCAGGGAAACAGCAACGTAATGGTCCGCTTCGACCGGGTTGGCAAGCGCTACCCCAGCGGACGTGAAGCGCTCAGCGGCATTAACTTTGATCTGGAGCGTGGTGAATTTGCCTTTCTTACCGGCCACAGTGGTGCCGGTAAGAGTACGCTGCTGAAACTGATGATGTTGATGGAGCGCTCCAGCCGCGGTCAGATTTTCGTTGATGGTCTGAATCTCAGTCGTCTGCGTCCGTCGCAGATCCCTTACCTGCGCCGCAAGATCGGCGTGGTGTTCCAGAATCACCAGCTGCTGTTTGACCGCAGCGTCTATGAAAATGTCGCTCTGCCATTGCAGATTGCGGGTTATACCCCGGCAGAAGCGGGGCGCCGCGTGCGCGCCGCGCTGGATTCTGTCGGTCTGCTGGGCATGGAAAAGCGCAACCCGATTGAACTCTCCGGCGGTGAGCAACAGCGTGTGGGTATCGCCCGGGCGGTGGTGAATAAGCCGCCGCTGCTGCTGGCGGATGAGCCCACCGGTAACCTTGACCCGGAATTGTCGGCAGAAATTATGAATCTGTTTATGCGCTTTCAGCAGGTTGGTGTGACCGTACTGATCGCCACGCACGATATCGCTCTGGTTGAGCGTCTTGGCCATCGTCGTCTGATTCTCGATCACGGCCAGCTGCACGAAGGACACCTGACCGCCGGAGGTCAGTATGTCTGAAGTACGCAGAAAGCCGGCGGCAAAAACCAACGATAAGCGCGCTCAGGACAAACAGAGCGCCGGTGCCTCGCTGCAGAAAATCGGCAAACGTAAGCGCCTGTCCTCATGGGGTGCCCATCATCAGCTGGTGGCGGTGGAAACCCTGCTGCGCCTGCTGAAAAATCCCCTCGCTAGTCTGCTCACCTGGATGGTCGTGGCCATCGCTCTGACTCTGCCGGGTGCGCTGTGGATGGCGCTGGATAACATGCAGCAGTTCAGTGGCCGCTTTCAGGAATCCGGGCGTATCAGTGTCTATCTGCAGCCGGGCACTGAAACAGTGCAGGGGCGTGAGCTGACACAGCGGATTGATCAATTGCCGGGCGTCGCCAAAACCGAATTTATTGACGCCGACACCGCGCTGGAGGACTTCCGCCGCAACAGCGGGCTGGATGCTGCGCTGGATTTCCTGCCGGAAAACCCGCTGCCATCGGTGATACTGGTGGAGCCGCCGCTGCAGCTGCCGCATGCTGAACTGATGAATCTGGTGACTCAGCTGAAGAGCTATCAGCTGGTGGATTCGGTGCAGATGGACATGGCCTGGCTGGAGCGTCTGCAGGCCATTCTGGATCTGTCCGAACGCCTGATCTGGGTACTGGGCATTCTGCTGGCGCTGGCGATTCTGCTGGTGGTTGGAAATACCATCCGCCTGGCCATTGCCGCAAGGGTGGATGAAATCCGCGTGGTTAAACTGGTGGGCGGTACCGATGCCTGGGTGCGCCGGCCGTTCCTCTACACCGGGCTCTGGTATGGCATGGTCGGTGGCCTGCTGGCCTGGCTGTTGCTTATTCTTTGCTGGGTTCTGTTGCAGGGTCCGGTATCACAGCTGGCGGAACTATACGGTTCCGGCTTTACTCTGAAACCTCTGTCCGCTGGTGCGGCCATGATTCTGCTGCTGGCGGCCATGCTGCTGGGCTGGTTAGGTGCCTGGTGGTCGGTCAGTCGTCATCTGGGTGAAATAGAACCCTGACATACTGGCAGGCTGACATTTACCGCCCGCGGTGTGTTTTGCGGTCATTTCTGTGCAATAAATTGTTCCGCCAGAAAGTCGCAAACAGGAACTTATCCACAGGTTGGATGTCCTACAATACAGATGCTAAACTCATGGTCGATTAAGTTGACCCGTTACAGATGACCATGAGTTAACGAGGGTGAAACCTCAGAGAATTCATATCAGGAGTGTTTAATGAACCAAGGTTTGCAAGCCGTTAATGCTTTGACCCCAGGTGCCAATCTGGAGTCCTACATATCGACGGTGAACGCCATCCCTGTGCTGACACAGGAAGAGGAGCGTGAGCTGGCCGAGCGACTCCATTATCACGAAGATCTGGAAGCTGCCCGTCGTCTGGTTATGTCGCATCTGCGTTTTGTTGTGCACATTGCCCGCAGCTATTCCGGTTATGGTCTGAATCAGGGTGATCTGATTCAGGAAGGTAACGTCGGCCTGATGAAAGCGGTTAAGCGCTTTAATCCGGAAGTGGGCGTACGTCTGGTGTCCTTCGCGGTGCACTGGATCAAAGCCGAGATCCATGAATTTATTCTGCGTAACTGGCGTATCGTCAAAGTGGCGACCACCAAAGCTCAGCGTAAGCTGTTCTTTAACCTGCGCAGTCAGAAAAAACGTCTGGGCTGGCTGAGCCAGGACGAAGCACGCTCGATCGCCGATGATCTGGGTGTGGAAACCAAAACTGTGTTCGAGATGGAAACCCGTCTGAACGCTCACGATGCCGCGTTCGACGCAGGTGTTGATGACGATGATGAGACTGCATGGCAGGCGCCGTCAGCGTATCTGGAAGACCGTGGTGCCGATCCGGCGCTGTTAGTCGAAGCCGATAACTTCGAACAGGATTCCAACGACCGTCTGCTGCAGGCCATGGGTGATCTCGACGAGCGCAGCCGTGCCATCCTGCAACAGCGCTGGCTGGCCGATCAGAAAGCCACACTGCACGAGCTGGCTGACGTTTATCAGGTGTCCGCTGAACGTATCCGTCAGCTGGAAAAGAACGCCATGAAGAAACTGAAAGCTGCCATGGGCGGTGAGTTGATGACAGCCTGATTGTTCAACGCTTTTATCAACAACAGAAACCGCCGCTTGCCGGCGGTTTTTTTATGCCTGGTGTTTGCCCCTCGGGCGGCAGACAGCCCGGTGCAATCCCCGTATAATGCGGGCATTTTCCGGAGAATCTGACAATGCAACGACAGCGACTGCTCCTTACGCTGCTGGCCTTTTTTACGCTCGCCCTGACCGGCTGTGGTCAGAAGGGTGATCTGTTCCTGCCTGAAGATGCTCCCTCCAACTCGTTTACGGAAACCCAATCCTGATGTCGATTTTTACTTATCAGAATGGCGCCCTGCACGCTGAACAGGTGTCGCTGGCGGCGCTGGCCAACGAATACGGCACGCCGCTGTATGTTTATTCCCGCAGTGCACTGGAGCAGGAGTTCCGTGCCTACGCTGATGCACTGGGCGACTGGCCGCACCTGGTGTGTTTCGCGGTGAAAGCCAACTCCAACCTGGCTGTGCTGAACGTGCTGGCCCGTCAGGGTGCCGGTTTCGATATCGTCAGCCTGGGTGAACTGGAACGTGTTCTGGCTGCTGGTGGTGAAGCCTCTAAAGTTGTGTTCTCCGGTGTTGGTAAGCAAGCCGCAGAAATGGCCCGTGCGCTGGAAGTGGGTGTTTACTGTTTCAACGTCGAATCCGAATCTGAGCTGGAGCGCCTGAGTGCTGTGGCCACGGAACTGGGCAAAACCGCCCATGTATCACTGCGGGTGAATCCGGATGTGGATGCCAAAACCCATCCGTACATTTCCACCGGTCTGAAAGAAAACAAATTCGGCATCGATATTAACGAAGCGCCGCGCGTGTACGTCAAAGCCTGCTCTTTGCCGGGTCTGGTGGTGAAAGGTGTGGACTGTCACATTGGCAGTCAGCTGACGGAAATCCGTCCGTTCCTGGATGCACTGGATCGCCTGCTGGCGCTGATCGATCAGCTGACAGAGCAGGGCATCGAAATCGAGCACCTTGATCTCGGTGGTGGTCTGGGTGTGCAGTACCGTGATGAAACACCAACGTCAGCCGGTGACTACATCGCTGCGGTCAAAGAACGTCTGGGCGCGCGCCGCTTTAAACTGATCTTTGAGCCAGGCCGCTCTATTGCCGCTAACGCCGGCGTATTCCTCACCAAAGTGGAATATCTGAAACTGAGCGAGCACAAAAATTTTGCCATCATCGACGGCGCCATGAACGACCTGATCCGCCCGGCTCTGTACAGCGCCTGGCAGGACATCAAACCGGTGACCGAGCACAGTGATGAACCGGTACGTGAATACGATCTGGTTGGCCCTGTGTGTGAAACCGGCGACTTCCTCGGTAAAAACCGTGAACTGGCGCTGCAGCAGGGCGATGTACTGGCGGTCATGTCGGCGGGTGCTTATGGCTTTGTGATGGCCTCCAACTACAACACCCGTGGCCGTGCTGCGGAAGTAATGGTAGATGGTGCCCGTGCACAGCTGGTGCGCGAGCGCGAAACTGTGACCAGCCTGTTTGCAGGCGAATCTCTGCTGCCGGCGGACTGAGTATCGGGATATGTGGTTAAAATTCAGTAAAATGCACGGGCTTGGCAACGACTTTATGGTTATCGATCTGGTGACTCAGGCCGGCCATATCCGTCCCGACCGTGTACGTGAGCTGGCTGACCGCAACTTTGGTGTTGGCTTCGATCAGCTGCTTATCGTTGAGCAGCCGTCGAGAGCAGACGTCGATTTCCGCTACCGTATCTTTAATGCCGATGGCAGCGAAGTGGAAAATTGCGGTAACGGTGCGCGTTGTTTCGCCCGTTTTGTGTATGATCAGCGTCTGACCGGCAAGCGTGATATCCGTGTGGAAACCGCCTCCGGTCTGATGGAACTGCATCTGACCGATGATCGTCAGGTGGTGGTCGATATGGGCAATCCCGTGCTCGATCCTAAACTGATTCCGTTTGAAGCGGCTGAGTTCAGCCCGGAATACACAGTACAGATTGAAGGCATCGGCGAGGTAAAACTCGGCGCTGTGTCCATGGGCAATCCACATGCTGTGCTGCGTGTTGATGATATCGACACAGCACCTGTGGAAAGCTGGGGGCCGCTGATCGAACCGCATCCTGTATTTCCGCGCAAAGTAAACGTCGGTTTTATGCAGGTGATTGATGAACACAATATCCGTCTGCGGGTATTTGAACGTGGTGCCGGGGAAACGCTGGCCTGCGGTACCGGTGCCTGTGCGGCGGTTGTATCCGGACAGCTGCGCGGCTGGCTGAAGCCGGGTGTTAACGTCCGTCTGCCCGGTGGTGACCTGTTCATCGAATGGGACGGCGAATCCAGCGTGAAGATGACGGGTCCGGCAGAGACTGTGTTTGAAGGCCGGATGAACATCTGATGAGATGACCGGCCGGTTGTGCAGCCGCGGTCAGTGAACGAATCACCAGTGACTAAGTAAGAACAATCAAGGAAAAGCAATGAGCCAACAGCCCCGCCTGACCGACTCCGATGTGATGCAGTATCTGCAGGATCATCCGGACTTTTTTATCGGCAAAGACGATCTGTTGGCAGACCTGCGTGTTCCTCATAACAGCGGTCCGGCCACCAGTCTGGTGGAGCGTCAGCTGTCGGTACACCGTGAGCGTAACGTTGAGCTGCGCCAGCGTCTGTCCGATCTGCTGGAAAATGCCCGCCGTAACGATCAGCTGTTTGAAAAGAGCCGTCGCCTGGTACTGGCGCTGGTTGAGGCAGATAACTGGCTGGCTGTGCAGGCGGCACTGGATGACTCCTTGCGCAAAGACTTCAACGTCGACGCCTGGGCGCTGCTGCACTTTACCGAACGTAATCTGGAAGAACCTCTGATCGCCATCCGCAGTGCGGAGACTCAGCGTCATATTCACCGCATGTTCAAAGGTCACCGTGCTTTGTGCGGTCAGCTGGATCAGACCGAGATTGCTCTGCTGCTGGCCAGCCCACAGACGGAATGCCGTTCTGTAGCGGCGGCACAGATCCGTGGTCAGGGGAATATTGGCGCGTTAGTCGTGGCCAGCGAAGATCCGGGTTACTACCGCAGCTCGATGGATACCCTCTTCCTCGATTACATCGCTGATATTCTGGCGCTGCGTCTGCCACAGATTCCGGTGGCCTGAGTATGACCATCCGACTGCTGACGTTCGATCTCGATAATACCCTGTGGGATGCCGACCCGGTGATTGCCCGGGCTGAGAAACTGACCCATGACTGGGTCTGTGAGCATGTGCCTCAGGCCGCTTCGCTTTACTCGCTGGATGCCCTGCTGCAGTACCGTAATCAGATCGCGGCCAGCTATCCGGATCTGCGTTTCCGCGTATCCAAACTGCGTGAAGAAGTGATGCTGCGGGTCTTTCTGCAGGCTGGCATTGAGCGCGAACAGGCAGCACAGCTGGCCAAAGAATCCTTTGATGTGTTCTACCGCGCGCGCAGTGAAATCACGCTGTTCGACGGTGCCGAGCAGATCCTCGAAGACCTCAAAAAAGACTACACCCTGATGGCGCTGACCAATGGCAATTCTGACCTGAAGCTGGTCGGCATTGATCATCTGTTTGCTGAGCACTTTAATGCCGAAGATGTGGGTGCGCCCAAACCGCAGCCAGCCATGTTTGAAGCGGCCTTTGCAGCGTCTGGCGTGCCGGCTCATGAAGGCATTCATATCGGTGATCATCAGGAGCAGGATGTGGTGGCTGCCGCACGGCTCGGTATGAAAACCATCTGGGTGAATCTGACCGATGCTGCCTGGGCGGAAGCCGAAGCTCAGCCGGATCAGGAAATTACTCATCTGTCGCAGTTGCCGGCGGCGGTACGGGCTATCGTTCAGGCGGGCTGAGCCCTCTGAACATTCACTCTGAACGTTCAGTAGTACAGTACCAAGTAACCCCACAGCCCAGTAATCGAATCCTTTCTGTGTGCCGGGCATCCGCTGTGGCACCTTTCCCCTTAGTTTACTTGCCTGACAGGTTGCATGCCCGATTGGCTGGCCGCGCAATCTTCAATCACCGATGGTTCATCAGACGCCAGTGGCTGCAGTGTGTCTGCGGCCTGTGCATGACTGCCCAATGCCAGCCACAGCAATGAGGCGGTAAGTAACGCGGCGGCAGCGGGAATGGCGTGCATACGACGGCGGGATTTCTTTGAATAGGTGTACATCCGGGCTTCCTTGCCATGGGCGTTATTCAGAGATCAGTCGTCATCCTCGACTCTCTTTGGCCTGCATGGAACCCGTTAACGGCAAAAATACGAAAAAAGACCCGTAACGCCTGCGCGTACGGGTCTTTTGTGGGCTGCCAGCGCTTGCTACTGCTCAGATAGGGCGGCTGCCATAGTTGGTCTGAGGTTTACGTGGGGGATCCGCCATGACGTTATCGTCGATCTGCTGGATCTGACCACCGCGTGACAGAAAGGCTTCTACCTCTGCTGCCATGCTTTCTCTGATCTTGTTGCGTGCTTCCAGTGAGGTATGGCTGATATCAGCCGCGACCAGATCTTCTTCTTTGCTGTCGCTGTCATCACTGTTGTCGTTGCTGTTGTTCTCGTCCTCAGACTCCATATCACTGTCGTCTTCGAGTTGATCATCCATTTCCAGATCTTCATCAGACATAATGTTTCTCCACCTGAATTACTGATTGTTATGCCGGCTGGGCAGTACTGCCAGACCGCCGCCGTTTGCCAATACTTATAGTCGAGCTGCGGAGGCTTGCCATGGTCAGATAAAAATTTTTACGAAATATTCTGCTGTGACTGTAATCAGGCGGTTTTTATCCGTCAGAAAGCGCGTTGCGCGACTGAAACCTAACGAGCAGTTGTTCAGTAATTACAAAGTGTTGAGGTGATGCAGCGCCGCGGTCAGATATGAAGGCGCATATAAAGACAGAGCTGACGGCGGGACCTTGTGCTGTGCCCGGCGGGGCAGATTGCAGGCACAAAAAAACCGCGCAGGGTGTTCCCGGCGCGGTTCTTTTTACATCCGGCGCTTAGCGGCCAGACATGTACTTGATAGCAGCCATCAGCTCATCGTCAGAGCAGTTAGCGCAGGTGCCTTTAGGCGGCATAGCGTTAATACCATTGATAGCGTTCTGCAGGGTTGCGTCCATACCTTTGGCCAGACGGTCATCCCATGCGGCTTTATCACCGGTTTTTGGTGCGCCCAGCAGGCCACTGCCGTGACATGCAGTACATGCACCATTGTAAACTTCCTCACCAGAGCGTGGCTCTGCAGCTGCTACTGCGGCACCGCCACATTCTGCACCTACACAGACTTCGCCTACAGGCTTGATGCGCTCAGCAATTTTGTCTGCCTGAGCGTCAGTTGCAGCATGGGCCTGTGCCATGATCAGGGTGGCAGCGGCCAGAATCAGTGCTTTCAGTTGTTTCACTTGAGGGTCCTCTCTAATCGGAGTTCACGGCTTACTTTCCGGGTCACGGCTAAGCGTAGTTAAAATCGCCGGGCATTATAGCGGCATTTTGTAGGGGTTTAAATTAAAACCCTGCGCAAAAGCCATGACACGCCTCAAAAAAACACCCATATCAGCAGCCTTAACTTTCGCGGAAGTAGTACTCCAGAATCTGGTCGTAACGCCCGGTTTTCTTCAGTTCTGCCAGTCCGGCGTTAAAGTCATCGCGCAGATTCTCATGGTTGAAGGCAACTTTGTAATAAGTCGGAGGAAACAGCGCGAACTGGGTTACCGGGCGCTTCACATTCACTCTTTCCTGCTGGCGGCGGTACCAGTTGAAAATGTTCTTATCAGAGACGACCAGGTCGACCCGCTCCTTAAACAGCATGCTTACCTGGCTCTTCTGGCGCGAGGTTTCGCCGTATCTGGGGTTGTTCCGGGACATCAGGGCAAACTCATCACCCAGATATTTGGCGGCATCCTGGAACCCGAGCACCCAGTAGCGGCCGAGGTCTGCGATCGATTCCACGTTGATTTCACGCTCACTCAGGCCGACGGCCACATTCTGGTAAATCATATGTACGTCAGAATAAAACAGTGAGGCGGCGCCAGAGTCTTCGTTCAGTGTCATGGAGGCATCCACTTTGCCGCCAACCACCATAGGTACGACTTCGCGGAAAGGGACATACACAGGTTTGAGTTCATGGCCTTTCACGGCCAGTGCCTCACGTACAACATCCAGCTCCGCACCGCGGTCATCGTCGGCTAATACGTAGGGTGGCAGGGCCAGCCCGACGGCAACGGTTACGGTATCGGCTCTGGCTGCAGTGGCAGCCAGCAGGCAGGAAATCAGGGCACAGATTATTTTCATTGGGGTCGCGCTCCATCATTGGGTTGGATTAACAAACGGGTTGCGCAGCAGTCTAAAAGTTGACCAGTCAGTCCAGAATGGGTAAATGTCAGATTTATCAACCTGCTGTGGTCAGGTTTTCAGCTGTGTCTGTGCAGTGGATTTCTGCAGGCCACGAATGGCGTGGCCTCAGTAATTATTCTGAGGATTTCTGGCGTCGATGGGGTTGTGTACAAATACCTGACCTTCTGGTCAAAGTTTAGCTTATGACGACAGGCGGATTGCGCCAGCGAGCTGAAGCTGGCACGGCGCTGATGGATTCGGACAACGCGTGGAACGGACTATTAAGGACTGTTTTGTTGTTGCTTTCATGGCACCTGCCGGTAGAGTGATTGTCTGAGATTTATATCCTAATTGGCAGGAACCCCAATGAAACCGTTTCTTACATTATTGCTGCTGCTTCCGCTGACTGCCTGTACGGTCAGACTGGCGGCGCCGGAAGAACCCATAGTGATTAATCTGAACGTAAAAATTGAACATGAAATCCGCGTCAAAGTAGAAAAAGACCTGGATAACCTGTTCGAACAAAACGATGAACTGTTCTGAGCTCAGGTCGGGAAAAACGGAGATATTTATGAAACGAATCACACTGACGCTGATGGCTTTACTGGTATCGTTAAGCAGTTGGGCAATGGATCTCGACAGCGCCAAAGAAATGGGGCTGGTGGGTGAAGCACTGAATGGTTACCTGGCACCTGTGGTGGCGGGTAATTCTGATGTGGAAGCCCTGGTGGCGGAGATCAACAACAAGCGCAAGTCTGCGTATATGAAGATCGCCTCCAAACAGAACACCGAACTGGTGAATATCGAAAAAATTGCCGGTGAAAAACTGACGCAAAAAGCCGCCTCAGAAGGCAGCTATTATCAGAACACCGCAGGAAACTGGACCCGATAAGGACATAATAAAATGCAGACATCTACCATCGTTATTCTGGTCGTCATCGCTTTGCTGGTGGTTTATGCCATCAGTATTTATAACAAGCTGGTGGCCCTGAAAAACCGTTACCAGAATGGCTTTGCGCAGATCGAAGTGCAGCTCAAGCGCCGTTACGACCTGATTCCCAATCTGGTGGAAACCGCCAAGGGTTACCTCAAGCACGAACGTGAAACGCTGGAAGCTGTGATCGCTGCCCGTAACGAAGCAGCCTCCATGCTGAAAGCCGCCGCCGGCACGCCGGGTGCGGCAGATGCCATGAAGCAGCTGTCCGGTGCTGAAGGTCACCTTGCTGGCGCGCTGGGTCGTCTGAATGTGGTGATGGAAGCCTACCCGGATCTGAAAGCCAATCAGAATATGATGCAGGTATCGGAAGAACTCACCAACACTGAAAACAAAGTAGCGTTTGCCCGCCAGGCATTTAACGATGCCGTGATGGCTTACAACACTTTCCGTCAGTCTTTCCCGCCTGTGATGCTGGCATCCGCCTTTGGTCATCCGACCGATGCTACGCTGCTGGAATTTGAAGACAGTGCGCAGATTCAGGCTGCGCCAAAAGTCAGCTTCTGATGTGGATTGTCCGGCTGCCGCCCGGCGGCCGGACAGGGATTTAATTTAGTTCGCAGCCAGGCCCCGCCATGGATTTTTTTGCTCATCAGGATCAGGCCCGCAAGCGCACGGGTCAGTTGGTTTTTCTCTTCGCCGGCGCTGTCATCACCTTGATTGTTCTGCTTAACCTGCTGTTAGCGGCCGTATTGTGGGGCATGGATGAAAATCTGGTCGGCACCTACCGCGACACCGTCTATCTGGCCGATGACCCGTACACCGGGATGCCCGGCCGCCTTGGCTTATTCGACTACATGAGCATTGAGCAGTGGCTGCTGGTGACTGCTGGCGTACTGATCGTTGTGCTGGGGGCCAGTGCGGTGAAATGGATGATGCTGCGTGGCGGTGGCCGCCGGGTAGCGGAATCGCTTGGTGGTCGTCTGCTGTTACCTCAGACCCGCGATTTCTACGAGCGCCGCCTGCTTAATGTGGTTGAAGAAATGGCCATTGCCTCCGGCATGCCAGTGCCGCCGGTCTACGTTCTGGAAGACACCAGTATCAATGCTTTCGCTGCCGGCTATCAGCCTTCCGATGCGGTGATCGGCGTGACCCGTGGCTGTATGACCAAGCTCAGCCGCGATCAGCTTCAGGGTGTGATGGCCCACGAATTCAGTCATATTTTTAACGGTGATATGCGCCTTAATATCCGCCTGATGGCGGTACTGTTCGGCATTCTGTTCATCGGCATGATCGGCCGTTTTATGCTCGAAGCCGCCGGGCGTGGTGCGCGGGTGCGCAGCAATAACCGCAACAACAGTACAGTGCCGTTTCTGGCGCTGGGTTTTGGCCTGATCGTTATAGGTTACGGTGGCGTCTTTTTTGGCAATCTGATTAAGGCCGCAGTATCGCGCCAGCGTGAATTTCTCGCCGATGCCTCAGCGGTGCAGTTTACCCGCAATCCGGAAAGCATCGGCGGTGCGCTGAAAGTGATCGGCTATGGTGCCGGTTCTGAAATCAGCAGTCCGGAGCGGGAAGAGACCGCGCACATGTTTTTCGGTCAGGCGATGAGTTTTCACATGCGTATGTTCGCTACGCATCCGCCTCTGGAAGACCGCATCCGCCGCGTTGAACCCAACTGGGATGGCAGGTATCTGCCACCGCAGCTGCTGCAACAGGCCGAAGCAGAAGATGCAGAGATCGCCGCTGAGTCGGATAAACCCAGCGCGGCAGCGACCATTGCTGCCCTGACTGCAGCCGGAATGGGTGCAGCAGCTGTCGCAGCCGGCATGAACGGGCGCTTAAGAGGCGTGCAGAATCAGGTGGGTGATGGCACCGATCGCAAGGATGAGCATCAGGCTTTTGAGGCCATTGATTACCAGCAGGGCGATGACGACTTTGCTCAGCAGGATGACAGCGCCAGCTCCGACACCAGCTCCAGGCGCCAGGTTCTGGAAGAAACCGCCCGCGATACGTATACCGCACGGGCCCTGGTCGTCGCTCTGTTACTGGCACCGGAAGAACGCTTTGTACACCAGCAGCAGCTGGATATGGTGCAGGCCGAGCAGGGCATGGATTTCCTTAAACACGTGTTGCGGCTGCTGCCTGTGCTGAATGGTTTTCCGGCGGACGAGCGTCTGATTCTGGTAGAAAAAGCCATTCCGGCACTGAAGCAGCTGTCACTCAGCCAGTATCAGAGTTATCGCCAGTTGCTGGTGAAGCTGGCCAAAGCCGATGGTCAGATCGACATTTTTGAATGGTGTCTCTATCGCCTTGTACTGCAGTATCTGAATCCGCATTTTGAAACGGTACAGCCGGTGGCGGCGAAGCACGCCAAGGCGGAAAAACTCAGCGCCGAAATCGCCACCGTCCTGTCGGCACTGGCCTGGTACGGTAACGATAACGAAAACGCCGCCCGCGCCGCGCTGGATGCTGCGGCCAAAAGCGCTGGCTTCAGCGGTGTGCAGTTACAGCCGCGCGATCACAGCCTGAAGCCGCTCAATCTGGCGTTGGCAAAGCTCACGGAAGCTTATCCGCACATTAAAGGCCGCTTCGTGAAAGCGATGAAAACTTGTATGGATCACGATGGTGTACAGCGTCCGGTGGAGCTGGATCTGGTGCGTACTATTGCCGCGATTCTGGAAGTGCCGGTGGTATTGTCCGCCGTCTGACTCATACATGGTTACTGAATAGTCACAGACGGATAACACCGGCTATCTGCGTACTGTGATATTCTTGCACAAAATCTGACCTGCCGGTTCCGGCAGGTTCAACAAACCGCCCGCGGCAGTACGAGGCGGTGTCGAATAAAACAGCCTGCCTTACCCTCAATAGTCGTCTGAGTAATCGGACGAACGGACCCTGTGACTTTACCGGTCAGGGATAGCTGAATTAAAAACAGGAGCAGACGATGTTGCAGCCTCAGCTGACATCCGCCCAGCGACGTATTTATAACGCCGCCATCTATCTGTTCGCCGAAAAAGGCTCCACCCAGGTAACGGTCAGTGAGCTGGCAGACACCGCGGGCGTTGCCCGTGGCACCATTTATAACCACGTCGATTCGGTACAGACATTGTTTGAAGACGTTGCCGTGCATCTGGCCAACGAAATGAACCAGCGTATTCTCAGTGCCCTGCGTCAGCAGCAGGACCCGGCGCTGAAACTGGCCACCGGCGTACGTCATTACATCCGCCGCGCCCACGAAGATCCGGCCTGGGGTAACTTTATCAGCCGCTTTGGCTTCAGCAGCGCTGCGCTGCGTCGTCTTGGTTCCGGTGCTCTGGTGCAGATCCTGATGGATGGCGTGCAGACCGGACAATACCGTATCCGTGCGGATCAGCTGTCGGCGGTGGTCACCATGATCGGCAGTTCGGTGCTTGGCGCTATTTATCTGGTGCGTGAAGGTTTACGCACCTGGCGCGATGCCGGTACCGATTGTGCGGAACTGCTGCTGCGTGCATTAGGGGTATCGGAAGAGAGAGCGCGGGCACTGGCAACCGCAGAATTACCGCCGTTACCTGAGCCGCGTATTCAGAGCTGATTCAGAACACAATCAGCGTTACACCGAGCAGGGCCGGTGTCAGCAGATTGGCCACCACATTGGCAGCCATAAACTGCGGATGCTGGCCAATATCAGCGCCATTAAGCACCGCGCCCCGCCAGGCAATCACGCCGGGAATCAGACCGGCCAGAGCCAGCAGTGACCACAGCGGAAAGCTGCCCAGAGCCACGCCGATGACAATCGTCAGTGCCGTGGCCAGCAGGTTCAGAGCAAATACCAGCGTGCTGTTCTTCACGCCATAAGCGATCGGAAAATGACGGCGGCCGCCGGCGCGGTCGGCTTCAATATCCGGATACTGATTCAGCAACAGCAGATTATTCACCAGAAAAAACGGCACCAGAGCCGCCAGCCACAAAGTCGCACTGTCGGAGGCGCCCAGCGCATAACCTGTGCCGGCAACCATCGCCAGACCAAAACCAAAGCCCGGTGCGATCAGACACAGCCAGGGGCTGCGGTTAATCGGGCGCGTATACGCGATGATAATAACTACTCCGGCCAACCCCAGCGGCAGCAGGCCATATTCGCCCTGAAACAGAAAATAAAAACCGGTGAGAATGGTGATGGCCAGCGTCACAATGCCCAGCATCAGCACGCCACCGGCTTCCTGCGGATGCTGCGGCAGACCACCACTGCCGCCACTGAACGGTGTACGCTGAGTGTGCAGGTCGATACCGCTGCGGAAGTCCAGATACTCATTCAGCGCATTGACGCTGATGTGCGCACACATAGCCCCCAGCAGTACCAGCAGCAGGTCAGTGAGCTGCACCGCAATGCCCTGCTCAACCACAGCGCCAACGCCGGCGAGCACGCACATCGGGGTAAGAATCAGAAACGGTCCACGGGCGGACTGAATAACGGCTTGCATGCTGGATTCCTTTCTTGGCAAAGATGACTCAATGGATTTTAAACCAAGCTTAAAGAGGGGATATGACAGGTGTCTACCGATAACGTCAGCTTGATTGCCGATGCGCACAAAGCGGGTCCGAGTAATGGCCGCGGAATTGCCCTTGAGATAAAAAATGAATCGTGATTCACTTGTTTGTATCTGATTACTTTGTGTGCTGATGATATGGTCTACCGCGAGACAGAACATACCCGGGCAAAGAAGTCCCAGACCCGCGAACGCCTGCTGAAAGCGGCCCGTGATCTGGTGGCCGAATCCGGCTTTGCTGCGGCCACTGCGGTGGCGGTTGCCTCACGCTCCGGCGTAGCTGCCGGCAGTATTTATCGCCATTTCCCCAATAAATCCGAGCTGGTGGCGGAGGTGTTCCGCTACGCCACTGAGCATGAAGTCGCTAATGTGCTGACTGCCAGCGCGCCGTTAAGTGATGACGAAGCCTGTGCTAAACGACTGTCCCGCGCCGTCACGGTATTTGCCCGGCGGGCATTGCAGGGGCCAAAACTGGCATACGCCCTGATCGCTGAGCCGGTCGACCCAAGGGTTGAACAGGAGCGTCTTAAGTATCGTCTGGCCTATGCCGAAATTTTTGAAGATCTGATCGACGAAGGCATGCAGCGTGGTGAGTTTGCTCTGCAGGATGCCAGCATCAGTGCGGCGGCGCTGGTTGGCCTGTTGTCTGAAGCATTAGTCGGTCCGCTGTCGACCCAGCGTGGAGCCTGTATTGCTGAATATGGTGACGACGCTCAGAGTGACAGCGATATTTGTGATGGCAAGAAAACCGACGAGCAGCAGGCACAGCTGGTCAGACAGTTAACTGCATTGTGCATGCGTGCACTGGGGACTGCGGTGACTGTTTAGTCATAAAGCATTCAGTCATAAAACATTCAGTCGTAAAGCATGCGACCTTTAAAAATAAAAAGTGAATAACGATAACTAAAAAAATCAGGAGGCGGTAATGAACAAACACACAGAATTTACAGCGCTGGATTATCAACAGTTTGACTGCCAGCAGCATAAAACACAGGCAGAAACCCATCCGGTTTTTAACCAGCCAACGGCGCTGGAAAACTTTAACACCTACCTCAGCGATACCGCGCTGCAATACTGGGTAAAAGCCTACAGCGGGGATTGGGCGGAAGAGCAGTTAATTGCATATGGCGAACGCTGTGGTGGTGATCTGATCGAAGCCGGTTTTCAGGCCAACGAAAATAAACCGGAGTTTTATCCCCACGACCGCTTTGGTAAGCGCATTGATCTGGCGAAATTTCATCCGGCTTATCATGAGTTAATGCGTACGGCGATCGAAGCCGATATGCATTCGCTGCCATGGAAAAGCGATAAAAAAGGCGCCCATGTTGCCCGCGCCGGAATGGTCTATCAGCACATGAATGCCGATGCTGGTTCCGGTTGCCCACTGACCATGACCTTTGCCGCTGTTCCGGCGTTACAGCACGCGCCAGAAGTAGCAAAAGAATGGCTGCCGAAAATTATGGCGCCTGTGTATGACGAACGTAACGTCCCTTACTTCGATAAGAAAGGCGTGACCATCGGCATGGCCATGACGGAAAAATAGGGCGGTTCTGATGTGCGCGCCAATACCACCCGGGCCTATCCTCTGAATGAAAAAACCGGCAATGGCGGTGAATACGAAATCGTTGGCCACAAGTGGTTCTGCTCTGCGCCTATGTGTGATGCGTTTTTAATGCTGGCGCATACAGAAAAAGGTCTGAGTTGTTTTCTGCTACCGCGCTGGCGTCCGGACGGCAGCAAAAACCAGATGTACGTTCAGCGCCTGAAAAATAAACTCGGCAACGTGTCTAACGCATCGTCAGAAGTTGAATATCGCGGTGCCTTTGCCTGGATGGTGGGGGAAGAAGGTAAAGGTGTACGCACCATTATCGAAATGGTGTCCATGACCCGCTTCGACTGCATGATCGGTTCATCAGCTTTAATGCGCGGCGCACTGGCCCAGGCAATGCACCATACGTCCGGGCGTGCAGCCTTCGGAAAAAATCTGCACCAGCAGCCACTGATGCAGAATGTGCTGGCGGATCTGGCCATTGAAAGTGAAGCGGCACTGGCCATTACCATGCGTGTTGGTCACGCGCTGGATAATCTTAACGATGAACAGGAAAACTTATTCGCGCGTTTGGCCACCGCCGTCGGTAAATACTGGATCTGCAAACGCGCCCCACATTTTGCCTATGAGGCGATGGAGTGTATTGGCGGTGTTGGCTACGTAGAAGATAACATTCTGCCGCGTATTTACCGCGAAGCGCCGGTTAATGCCATTTGGGAAGGCTCCGGCAATGTGCAGTGTCTGGATGTGCTGCGCGCCATGAGCAAAGAACCAAAAGTCGTTGACGCTTTCTTTAACGAACTGAAAAAAGGCTGTGGTAAATACCCGCAATACGATCAGTTTCTGCAGGATCTGCAGGGCGAGTTCAGCGATATAAGTACACTGGAATATCGCTCCCGCACCGTGGTGGATAAACTTGCTGTCGGTTTGCAGGCCAGTGTGCTGATTCAGCAGGGTGACGCTCTGATTGCCGATGCGTTCGTCCGTTCGCGGATCGCCCGCAATGGTGCATTTAACTATGGTACGCTGGAAAGCGGGATCGATTGTGAAGCGATTATGGCAAGAGCCCTGCCTAAGATATAAATCACTCTCTGATGTCGCGCTGATCGAACAATCATAATCAGCGATAAAGCATTAACATCGTATTAACAGGGATTTTGTTTTTTATTAAATTATGATGCAGGCAGATAAATACTGCCTGCATTCGCTGATTTTTAAATCTTTAATGAGTCGCTGTAATTAATCCACCGATTATTGACCTGAATGGGAGTATTACGGGCAGCCGTAACAGACTTGTTCAGCTTAAGGAGACTCTGAATAAGTCTCAAAAATCAGCGATAATACGGCCATCATCAACCGCATAGGATTCGTTGCCACCATGGATCAGATGACCTTCTCCGA